>Ga0265296_1000098_pt1 | contig 178592 bp, 184 predicted proteins | sample MunlanPumphouse1_FD_189073 | JGI IMG/M metagenome (GOLD analysis project Ga0265296, IMG submission 189073) | Groundwater microbial communities from a municipal landfill in Southern Ontario, Canada - Pumphouse #1 | ecosystem: Environmental > Aquatic > Deep subsurface > Groundwater | place...
CCAGGCGGAAACAACTTGACCATGAAACGCTCCTTCATCAGAGCGTTGCTCCCACCATATGAATTTGCCAGGCATGCGGTGAGGGCGATCATTCTCGACGGTCAGGAAAACGTGTTGCTCTGCCGGTTTTGGCATTGCGTCGAGAGTTGCTCGAAGAGGCCGGCCTCACCGTGAACACCGACCCGCCTTACGTCTGGCGTCAGGAAGTCGTCACTGCGGATCCTGACGGGAAGATCGGAATCCTCAACGACTACGTCCTCGTGCGCACCGCTCACTTCGATCCTCGTGGCCTCTTGCCCGATGATGACATCGCTGCCGAAGGCATCGATGTCATGCGTTGGTGGGCGCTCTCGGACAGCGCCGCATACAGCGGACCGGACCTGTTTTCCCCTCGAGACCTCTCATCTCTTTTAAGCGATCTGATCGCTGGAGGTGTTCCCCGGACGCCGGTTCCACTCGGTCTTCGAGCCGATTCCGCGCCCGCCTGGTGCCACACTGGATGCATGGCCCTTCACATCACCGGAGACACCGCCGCCGACACCCTGCTGACGGAGAACCCGCTCGCTCTGCTGGTGGGGATGCTCCTCGACCAACAGGTTCGCTGACCATGTAGTGAACGAGTACCGGTGGGAAGTGACGGCCGAGTGGCCCCTCATTCGCCCGCGCGAAAATTACGGCAGCAGGGCACAATCCGGAGCGGATGCCGCGAGCCGGGCATCGAGAGTCAGCAGCGAGCACCGTGCCGCACGGGCGAGCACGACATACATGGCGTCATAGGCGCTGATGTTGTGCCGCAACGCGTACACAGCGGACAACATGGACATCATCGGCACCTGCTCGACGCCGAGCGCGTCGAACTCACGGAACGCGCGCGACGCCTGCTCATCGGTGATCTGCTGACTGAGGGACCATCCGCGGACCACGGAGGCGACTTCAGTCGTGAGATGCTGCGGCGCGAGCAGTTCGTGCCCGTCGATCAGCAGGGCGGCCCGCCGACCGGCTTCGGTTCCGAACAGGATCTCGGCGACCGCAGATGCGTCGACGACCAGTGTCATCGACCCGGCCGCTGCTCTGCGAGCACCAGCGCCGCCGGTTCGAGCGAGGCGACGTCACGGCTCGCGATCCGGTCCAGCAGTTCGGCTCGACTCGGACGCGTCGCGAGACGATCGAGCTCACGCAGCAGGTAGTCGCTCAGCGAGCGACCCTCGAGCGCGGCCTTCGCCTTGAGCGCTCGGCTCGTCTCATCGGAGACATTGCGAACCTGGATCGTCGTCATGCAATCAACATACGTCATATGCATCTTGCATGCAAGCATACCGACGCCCTTGAGCAGTCATCGGCCTTCACATGGTCGTGAACGCCTCACCGAAGCGCAACGCTGGTCCACAAGCGGATGGCCTCCTGTATGTTTTCAGCGCCACAAGGTGGCACCATGAAACCATGGCCCTTCACATCACCGGAGACACCGCCGCCGACACCCTGCTCACGAACAACCCGCTCGCGCTGCTGGTCGGGATGCTTCTCGACCAGCAGGTTCGCTGACCATGGGGTTCGTCCAGTGATGCAGATCTGTGGTCAATCATCGGTCGCTTCTACGAGGAGCGATGCGATCGCTGCACGCACGCGGGGAAGATCGACGTTGATGGTGGCCCACACCGCGTCGTAATCGGTCGCCTCGTAGTGATGTGCGAGCCGATCGCGCATGCGCTTGATGCTCGACCAGGGCACCTGCGGGTTCGCGACGATCGTTTCATCGCTCAGCCGCGCGACGTTCTCACCGATCTTGATGATGATCGATTCGGCCGCAAGTCCCGGTGTATTGAGATCGTCCGAGACGTACCACTCGTGGCCTCGACCGGCGAGTCGCGTGCCGTCGTCGCACAACCGCACGATCTCGCGCAGCGACCGTTCGTCCTTATCGTTCACGCGGCCACCGCTGACCGGAGGATCGGATGATCAGCGGGGAGCCCTCCGTCTGTGACCACGTCGACCGGAACCCCGAGCAGCTGTTCGGCTGCGAAGGCGAACTCGGCGATCGTCAGCAATCCGACGTCCGGTGAGCGGGCGACAAGGATATCGAGGTCGCTCTGCGTTGTGTCCGTGCCCTGCCCGGCTGAGCCGAACACGCGCACGTTGTTCAGCCCGTAGTCCGCAGCGAGCTCCTTGAGTTCGTCACGATGCTGTTCGAGCGCCTCGTGAGGCAAGGGGCGCATCGCCGAGCGCAACCTACCGAGCATCGCCGCCGACGGATTCCGCCGCCCAGACTCATAAGCGGCGACGTTTGGCTGCGCAACACCGCTGCGCCTCGCGAGCTGCGATTGGCTGAGTCCAGCCCGTTCGCGCAACTCGCGCAACGTTTCACTCATATCATGATGATATCGCGCCCATGGATTCCGGGCAAGGGCCCTGTCATGCAATCTCCGTCTCCGGAGACCAGCCCACTCGCGAGGCTGTTCCATCCAGCGTCGATGCGAGAGACTATGGACATGGCTCTGCACATCACCGGCGACCCGGCCGCCGACGAACTGCTCACCGACAATCCCCTCGCCCTGCTCGTCGGGATGCTTCTCGACCAGCAGGTGCCGATGGAGACCGCGTTCGCCGGCCCGTTCAAGATCGAGCAGCGCACCGGATCAGTGGATGCCGCCGCCATCGCCGCCATGGATCCCGAAGCGTTCCTCGAGGCGTTCAAGCAGACGCCCGCCGTGCACCGGTTCCCCGGCTCGATGGCGACTCGCGTGCAGACGCTGTGCCAGGAACTCGTCGACGCCTGGGGCGGGGATGCCGCAGCACTGTGGACCCGCGACGACCCTGACGGTGCGGAGGTGCTGCGCCGCCTGAAGAAGCTGCCTGGCTTCGGCGAGCAGAAGGCGAGGATCTTCCTCGCGCTGCTCGGCAAGCAGTACGGGTTCACCGGCGCCGGCTGGCGCGAGGCATCTGCTCCGTACGGTGAGGACGGCTCTTACCGTAGTGTCGCCGACATCGTCTCGCCTGACTCTCTGACGAAGGTGCGCGAGCACAAGAAGGCGATGAAAGCAGCGGCGAAGGCAGCCGAGTAGACCGGGTGCTTGTCAAGGCCGGTCGAGCGGAGGATCCGATGACGCAGACTGGTCGCAGGCGATCCTGGGAGTGCGCATGTCGAGAAACGTCCGAAGGATGAACTGTCCGCCCGATGCGGTCTTCCGCGTGCTTGCTGACGGCTGGCTCTACCCGAGCTGGGTCGTCGGCGCATCGCGCATGCGCGACGTCGACGCCGCGTGGCCGCAGCCGGGTGCGCAGCTGCACCACTCGGTCGGGGTGTGGCCCGCCCTGATCGACGACACCACCAGCGCGGTCACCTGGGATCCTCCTCATCGCATGGTGATGACCGCTCGTGGCTGGCCGCTCGGCGAAGCTCGCGTGATGATCGACGTCAAGCCGTTCGGGAGCGGATGCCTGGTCCGCATCCAGGAGGAGGCCGTCAGCGGACCGGCGAAGGCCATCCCCCGCGTCATCTCGGATGTGCTTCTGCAGCAGCGCAACGCCGAGACGCTGCACCGGCTGGCATATCTGACTGAGGGATTCGCACCGGCGAACGCGGCATCCGACTCGGAGACCACATGACACCCCGCTCCTTCGATGTCGACGCCACCGTCGTCGGGGCCGGGCCCAACGGCCTCGCCGCCGCTGTCACACTCGCACGTGCGGGATTGTCGGTGCGGGTCTTCGAGCGTGCGGCACGCGCCGGCGGCGGCGCGGCGACCGAAGAACTCACTCTGCCCGGCTTCCACCACGACGTGTGCTCTGCGGTGCATCCGCTCGCGTTCGAATCCCGCTTCTTCCGCGAGTTCGGACTCCCCCGACGCGTGCCCTTCGCCGTGCCGGAGATCTCGTTCGCTCATCCGCTCGATGAAGGCAGGGCAGGGATCGCCTATCGGGACCTGGAGCGCACGGCGGAGAACCTCGGCGCGGACGGCAGGGCATACGCGAGCCTGATGCGTCCCCTGGTCGAGCGCTCCACGAGGGTCGCCGACTTCACCGGCGACACCCTCCTGCGCATCCCTCGTGACATCCCCACCGCTCTGGCCTTTGGGCTGGCGGCGATGGAACAGGGCAGCCCGCTGTGGAACGCGCGCTTCCGTGAGGATGCCGCCCCGGCCATGCTCACCGGTGTCGCATCGCACACGATCCTGCCGTTGCCAGGTCTGGCCAGCTCCGGCGCCGGGCTCGCCCTGACCGCTTACGCGCACGCGAAGGGGTGGCCGATTCCGATCGGCGGAAGCCAGAGCATCATCGACGCCATGGTCGACGACCTCGTCGCGCATGGCGGTGAGCTCGTGACCGATCATGAGGTGACTTCTCTCGACGAGCTGCCTGCGTCGCGCGTGACGCTGCTCGACGTCACACCGCGCGCGCTGAGCAGGATCGCCGCCGAGCGGATGCCGGACCGTTACCGTCGAGCGCTCGGTCGCTTCCGCTACGGCAACGCCGTGGCGAAGGTGGACTTCGCGCTCTCCGCTCCGGTGCCGTGGTCGCATCCCGAGCTCGGTCGCGCCGGAACCCTCCATCTCGGCGGCACGAGGGCCGAGATCGCGGCTGCTGAGAACGCCGTCGCGCACGGCACCCTCTCGGATTCTCCCTACGTGCTCGTCTCGCAGCCCTCGCTGTTCGACGACACCAGGGCGCCTGCCGGTCAGCACACGCTCTGGACGTACACGCATGTGCCGGCTGCGTCGCGCGCAGACAGGTCGGAGGCGGTCATCCGTCAGATCGAACGGTTCGCACCGGGCTTCCGGGACACGATCCTCGGAATTTCGTCGCGCACGGCGCTCGAGGTGGAGGGTCACAACCCGAACTACGTTCGCGGCGACATCTCCTCCGGCACGCCGGACCTCGCCCAGTTGCTGCGGCGCCCCGTGCTCAGCCCCGACCCGTGGCACACGCCGATGAAGGGCGTCTACCTGTGCGGCGCGTCGACGACTCCAGGCCCCGGAGTGCACGGGCTGGCGGGATGGCACGCGGCGCTGAGTGCGCTGCGGAATGACTTCGGCACCACAGCACTGCCCGACCTGTCACCGCGCTTCTGACGGAGAATGAGTTCATGAAGCAGACCGGTTCCAACGTCGCCGCCCTCATCGCCGCGGCGGCGCCCGCCAGCAGGCGAAGGGATGCCGAGACGCTGACTGCGCTGATGCAGGAGATCTCCGGCCGCGAGCCCGCCGTATGGGGCACGATCATCGGCTTCGGCTCGTGCCACTACCGCTACCCGACCGGCACCGAAGGCGACATGCCCATCCTCGCGTTCGCACCGCGCAAGGCCGCCTCCACGATCTATCTCGACGACACGGGGCGGCACGCAGGTGCACTTTCAAAGCTCGGTCCGCACACGCTCGGCAAGGGATGCCTCTACATCAAGGACCTCGAGAAGGTCGATCTCGATGTGCTCCGCGGCATCCTCGAGAACACTCTCGCGTGGACCGAAGCCGGTGGCGACGACTACGCGACGATCACCGTCACTGACTGACTGACGTTCAGCGGACGCCGTAGCGCGCGACGATCTCCTCGGTGAGAGGCGGCCAGATGCGCTTGTGCTCATCGCTGAAGGCGACGCCGGAGAGGAACGCCGCGCCGAGGTCACCAGCCCGGTCGATGAACAGGAAACTGCCCTGCCCACCGAAGTGCCCTGCGGTCTCGGGCGGAAGACTGTCGCTCAACCAGTGCGGACTCTTCGCACCCTTGAGCTCGAATCCGAGTCCCCACTGGTTGTCGTCGAACGAGCCGTATCCGGGCACGACGCCACGCAGCCCGGATCGTGAGACCGAGAGCGCGAGGTCGCGCAACGCGACCGGGATCAACGCCGGTCGCAGCACTTCACGTGCGAAGGCCAGCAGATCTGCGATCGAGGCTCGATAGCCAGCGGACGGGCGACCGGTCACGTCGGTGTCATGCATGCCCAACGGCACGATGACTTCGCGGGCCAGCCACTCGGCGAACGGCATGCCGACGGACTCGCCCACGTGAGCTCCGAGTGCATCGAACCCGGCGTTCGAGTAGATGCGCCGCGTTCCGGGCGCTGCCTGCGTCTGGTCGCCCTCGAAAGGCAATCCACTGGTGTGGTCGAGCAGGTTCAGCAGCGTGGATCCCTCCGGCCCGACCGGCTCGTCGAGGTCGACGAGCCCCCGCTCGACGGCGATCAGCACGCCCCACGCAGATATGGGCTTGGAGACGGATGCCAGGGGGAGGGCGGCGCGCGGATCTCCCTGCACGGCGACGGCCTGCTCCGGGCCGGTCACCCCCACCAGCGCCGTGTGCGGGAAGCCGTCCGTCGCTGCGAAAGTCGTGGTCTCCACCGTGCTCAGGCGCCCTTGAGGCGCTCGGCCAGGTACTCGTGGAGCTTCTCGACGGGGATGCGCTCCTGCGCCATCGTGTCGCGATCGCGCACGGTGACAGCGTGGTCATCGAGCGAGTCGAAGTCGACCGTGACGCAGAACGGCGTGCCGATCTCGTCCTGACGGCGGTAGCGCCGACCGATCGCGCCGGCGTCGTCGAAGTCGATGGCCCAGCGTCCACGCAGCGAGTCGGCGACCTCACGAGCGAGCGGCGAGAGCTTCTCGTTGCGCGACAGCGGAAGGACCGCGACCTTGACCGGCGCCAGGCGAGGGTCGAGCTTCAGCACCGTGCGAGTGTCGGTGCCTCCCTTCGCGTTCGGCACCTCCTCCTCGACGTACGAGTCGACGAGGAACGCCATCATCGAGCGGGTGAGTCCGAACGAGGGCTCGATGACGTAGGGGGTGTAGCGCTCACCGGATGCCTGGTCGAAGTAGGACAGGCTCTGCCCGGAGGCCTCGGAGTGGCTCGAGAGGTCGTAGTCGGTGCGGTTGGCGACGCCCATGAGCTCGCCCCACTCCTTGCCGGGGAAACCGAAGCGGTACTCGAAGTCGATCGTGCCGGCCGAGTAGTGCGCCCGCTCGTCTTCGGGAACGTCGAAGCGGCGCATGTTGGCCGTGTCGATGCCGAGGTCCTCGAACCAGGCCCAGCATGCCTCGACCCAGTGCTCGAACCACTCCTGCGCCTCGGCCGGCGGCACGAAGTACTCGATCTCCATCTGCTCGAACTCACGCGTGCGGAAGATGAAGTTTCCCGGCGTGATCTCGTTGCGGAACGCCTTGCCGACCTGGCCGATGCCGAACGGCGGCTTCTTGCGGCTGGCTGTGAGCACGTTCGCGAAGTTCACGAAGATGCCCTGCGCCGTCTCGGGGCGCAGATAGAACAGTCCCGACTCGTCGTCGACGACGCCGAGGTAGGTCTTCACCAGACCCGAGAATGCCTTCGGCTCGGTGTACTGTCCCTTGTTGCCGCAGTTCGGGCACGGCACGTCCGCGAGGCCGTTCTCCGCCTTGCGGCCCTTGCGCGCCTCGAAGTCCTCGATGAGAGTGTCGGCACGGAAGCGCTTGTGACAGCTCAGGCACTCGACCAGCGGATCGGTGAACGTCGCGACATGGCCCGACGCCTCCCAGACACGCTTCGGAAGGATGATCGAGGAGTCAAGGCCCACCATGTCGCCGCGTCCGCGGACGAAGGTCTGCCACCACTGGCGGCGGATGTTCTCCTTCAGCTCCGTGCCGAGAGGACCGTAGTCCCACGCGGAACGCGAACCGCCGTAGATCTCACCCGCTTGGAACACGAACCCGCGGTGGCGGGCGAGGCTGATGACCTTGTCAAGACGGGACTGTTCGGCCACGGTGGCTCCAATGGTCGGGAGAGATTCGGATGCTGCGCGCGGACATGCCGCGGCATCCTCCATCCTATCCGCGCCGACGCGCCCGATTCAGCCCTCGACCGCGGCAGCGGCGGCAGCCGCGCGCACCAGCCATGCCGGGGTCTTTCCAGGTCGCGCGAAGGGCACGAGTCGCCCTGCCGCGCTCTCGGCCACGAGCTGCTCGGCCCGCGCGATGCGCGTCGCCGGACGCTTGGCGGTCGCGGTCCAGTGGCGCACCGCCTTGCGGTAGCCCGCGGCCGCGGCGTCGAGAAACGCCTGCGCTGCGGCAGACGATTCGAGCACAGCCTGCACCTCGGGCTCGAGCTCCGCGTCGTCATTCTCGTGAGAATACGTTCCGGTTCGCTCTGCGCTTCGAGCCTCGAACGCTCCGAGGCCGGCGGATGCCATCCTCCCCTCGGCCACGAGTCGTTCGACGTGCCCCACATTGACCTTCGACCAGGTGCTGCCTGCCTTGCGGGGCGTCCAGCGCTGGCGACGCCGGTCATCGTCGATGGGCTGCGACACCGAATCGATCCATCCGAAGCACAGAGCCTCGGGAACGGCATCCGCCCACGTCAGACCCCGATCGGCGACGTGCGCCTTGCGCACCTCCATCCACAACTCCGATTCGGAGGCGTGATGCCGTTCGAGCCAGGTGCGGAACTCCGCCGCGTCACGGAAGTACACCGCAGGCTTCTCCGCCGAACCACCCGACTGCCCCGCCTCATCGTCCATGGGAACAGGATGCCACGAGCCTCCGACACCTGTTCAGCGGTGCCGCCCGACGCGGCCGTCGAACCCGATCGCACCTGCCACTCTTCGTCGAACCAGAGACTGTCAGGACGGCATGCGCGCGACGATGCCGATCTCCTCGGATGCGGAGGCCAGCCGCTCGTCGTAAGTCCATAGCTCGTCCGCCCCGACTGCCACCGCCGTCGCGAGGTGTATCGCATCGAGGGACCGCAGAACAGGAGGCCCGATGATGCGGGCGCTCTCGAGGATCGGACCGGTCATCGGCGCGATGCCGATACCCTCCATGGCGAGGGCTGAGGCGACCGAGATCTGTCGTGGGTCGTGATCATCAAGTCGCACCCGCAACGCTCGAGACACCTCGACACGAGCAAGGGCGGAGGCGATGAGCAGATGTCCTCCTGCGACTGCCTGTGTAAGCGCGGTCGAAAGTGCGCCCTGGTGCTCCTCCTTCGAGACTCGCTTGACGAGCGCGCTCGAATCCACGTAGATGCTCACAGGCGATCCTCACGCAATTCCTCGAGGATCTGCGCCATCGTCTTCCCCGGAGGGGGAACGATTGTCGGCGTCACGGGCCGGTACGGGCGCTCAGGTGGAATCACCCAATCCGGGTACGGCGCTCCACGCTTGGCCTCGCCGATCCCGAGATGTTCATCGACAGCGCGTCGGAGGATCTCCTGCTGGCTGACGCCCGTGCGCTGCGACTCGACGCGCAGCGCTGCTGCCGCTTCATCGCTCAAACGCAGATTCATCGCCATGGGAAAATGGTACCAGAGCCGCAGGCAACTGGTACCAGAACCTTACACTCACTCGGTAAACAGGTATCCCTGCTCCACATCGAAACCGGCGACCCGAAGTCCGCGCCCGAGCAGCTCTTCCATCTCGCCGCGCAACCGGAGGCGCCACTCGTGTGCCGCGTCGGGGTCCGAAACCCGCATCCCCTCGACGTCCGATGGGATCTCGAGCGTCGCCTCGACGGCCTCGGCCGCCGGGTGCTTCGCGATGTCGGCGAGCGCCCACTCGACGTCGAGCCGGTCGCTCTCGTCACCGGCGTCCCCGCCTCCGAAGATGCCGTACTGGTTCACCGCGTATGCGGTCACCCTGGCGCCCAGCACGGTGAGGAAGAAGTGCGCGTTGCGTGCGACGAGCGGGTCGAAGGTCCACGTGATCCGGCCGACCTCCCGCGAGAACGCCCATTGGCGCTGGTGCTCTTTGAGCTCGCGGCCCCATCCACGGCCGCGGTACTCGGGGATCAGCGCAGTGATGTGCGAGTGCATCGTGCGCTGGCCCGGGACGCCGAAGAAGGCGACGGATGCCCCGACCATGCGCTCCGATCCGTCTTCGTCGTCGAACAGCCCGACGACGTAGTTGCCGGATTGCTGCAGCGCGCGCAGCGTGCCGGCATCGATGACCCGCTCGGGCCCGCGGATGGAATCCAGCAGGGACTGCGCCTCGATGATGAGTTCAACGGTGTCCAGGTCACGTATGGTTCGCACGCACCCAGTCTGCCCCTCCTCCGCCTCGTTCGGAAACGAAGAAGCGGATGCGGAACCGGCTGAACCGGATCGCTGCCGCGACGACAGCCAGGCGAGCAGCGATCAGGACCCGACGAACTCCTCGGTCGGACCGAAGTCCGGGCTCTCGCGCACTTCGACCGTGGGCCCCAGCTCATCAGTGTCGAGCACGACGATCTCGTTCGCTCCCGCTTTCCAGAGCGGGCCCGGGGCATAGAGCGTCTGCTGCGGACCGACCTTCCAATAGCGGCCGAGCAGGAATCCGTTCAGCCAGACCATGCCCTTGGCGCCGCCGGGGAAGGCGAGCCACGCGTCCGCCGGAGTTTCGACGTCGATGGCCGCACGCGCGACGCCTGCATCGTCGGCCGCGCTCTTCGCCGGCACCTCGGCGGGGGCCACCGCATCCGCCGCTTCCCGCGCACCCGCGGAAGGCACCCCGTCGCGCGGAAGCGCACGGTGCGTCCAGCCGTGCACGTACCGGCGGCCGTTGATGCGCACCCCGTGCATGATGCCCTTGCCCTCGCCTGTGCGTGGGCCGTAGTTGATGCGTCCGAGGCTCTCGACCACGATCGTCAGCGTCGCCCGGCGCGCCGCGCCCGGTAGCGCCAGCGACAGCCGCCTATCGCGCTCCAGCGTTCCGATGCGCTCGTCGTCGATGAAGACCGTCGCGCGGTCGTGCAGCGTGTCGATGTCGACCGTCGCATCCGCCGGCACATCGATGTGCGCCTGGTACACGACGATGCCGTCCTCCACGCCGAGCTGTTCGAAGGTCTGCGGCAAGGGAGTGGACTCGCCCACCACAGGCAGCGATCCGGCGAACGCGCGCAACGAGGCCACCGGGCGCAACGGCGCCGCCTGAGCGGTCTGCATCGGTGCCGGTGCGGGGCGCTCCGGCAGCTCGCCGTCGTGGAACGGCGCGAACGCGGCGCGCAGCGCCTCGAACTTCGCGTTCAGCGCTCCGCCCTCGCCGATCGGCGCATCCGAGTCGTAGCTGGTGATGGTCGGCTGCAGCGCGCCGTCATGATTGGCGCCGTTCCACAGCCCGAAGTTCGTGCCGCCGTGCGCCATGTAGACGCTGACGGATCCACCGGCCGCGAGCAGTTCTTCGACCGTGCCGATCATGCTCTGCGCCGAGCGCACGTGATGCTGCTCCCCCCAGTGATCGAACCACCCGCCCCACAGCTCGCTGCACATGAGGGCGTCCTCTTGAAGACGCAGCTCCTGCGCGGTGGAGACACCGGTGCCGAAGGTGAACGTGGGCAGCGCGCCGGCCACCGAGCCGTGCGTGACCATGTCGGGGGTGATGCCGTCAGCCGTCGTCAGCAGCTCCACGATGCCGCGTGTGAGCAGCGCATCGCGCTGGTGCTCGAGGTATGCGCGGTCACTCCCGTATGAGCCGTACTCGTTCTCGATCTGCACGGCGACGATCGGCCCGCCGAACGCGGCCTGCAGCGGCACGATGCGCGGGATCAGCGCGTCATACCAGCGGTCGACGGCGGCCAGGTACGCCGGATCGCTCGTTCGGAGGGCGCTCACCCGTCCGGTCAGCCAGAACGGCAGCCCGCCGTTCGACCACTCGGCGCAGATGTAGGGGCTCGGGCGCAGGTAGACATCGAGTCCGACCTCACCCGCGAGTCGGATGAATGCTTCCAGGTCGCGCCAGCCGTCGAAACGGGGCTCACCTTCGGTGCGCTCGTGGAAGTTCCAGGCCACGTACGTGTCGACCGTGTTCGCACCCATCGCGGCGAGGCGGCGCAGGCGGTCCTCCCATTGGGCGGGATGCACCCGGAAGTAGTGCAGCGCCCCCGCGAGGATCCGATACGGCCGCCCGTCTCGGAAAAGCTGCCCCTGCCGTGATGTAATCGCCGGAGCGATGTCCGGCGACGACGAGGATGCGTGGTTCAAGAGGACTCCTGCGTGACTCTCGCTCCGACGCTGCGGAGTGCGGACGGATGCATGCGTGCGCAGCCGCGCATGACTCTACCGGACGGCCTCGATCTCGCTCCGACGCGCCAAACCCGTGCCGGGCTCCGATAGCCTTGCACGGTGGGAGACAGAGACGACAGAGCCAGGAAGCGCCTCTCCCGCACCCCGAATCGTGGCCTCACGGTCGCTGTGCTCGCCTTCGCCGGCCTCTGCGCGTCATTCATGTTCACATTGGTCGTGCCACTGCAGGCCGAGCTGCCCACGCTTCTGAACGCCTCTCGCGAGGACACCACCTGGGTCGTCACGATCACACTGCTCGTCGCGGCCATCGCGACCCCGATCTCCGGGCGCCTCGGCGATATGTACGGCAAGCGTCGCGTCATCGTGGTGCTGCTGGCGGCGCTCATCGTCGGCTCGGTGATCGCCGCGCTGTCCGGATCGATCGTCGGCGTGATCATCGGCCGCGCACTGCAGGGCGGCGTCACCGGCGTCATCCCGCTCGGCATCGCGATCATGCGCGACATCCTCCCGACGAACCGACTCGGCACCGCCGTCGCCCTGATGAGTGCGACCATGGGCGTCGGCGGTGCGCTCGGGATGCCGCTGGCCGCGTATCTCGCTCTGAACGCAGACTGGCACTCGCTGTTCTGGCTCGCCGCCGGTCTCGGCGTCGTAGGGCTCATCCTGGTTCTGCTGTTCGTCCCGGAGGACGTGCTTCTCTCCCCCGGTCGCCTCGACGTGCTCGGCGCCATCGGGCTCGCGATCGGGCTGACCGGCCTGCTGCTGTACGTATCCCGGGGAGCACAGTGGGGATGGACGTCGCCCATCGGGCTCACGCTCCTCATCGGCGGGGTGCTCGTAATGCTGATCTGGGGTTGGTATCAGCTGCGCACGAAGGATCCGTTGCTGGATCTGCGCGTGGCGGCACGGCCAGCCGTGCTCTTCACGAACATCGCCGCGATCGGCATGGGCTTCGCGCTGTTCGGATCGAACGTCACTTTCCCGCAGATGCTCGAACTGCCGGTGGAGACGGGCTCAGGCTTCGGCCTCGACATGGTCACCGCAGCCTTCATCGTCATGCCCGCCGGCCTGGTGATGATGATGATCTCGCCACTCTCCGGATGGCTCGAGCGCACAATCGGTCCGCGCCCGTTGTTCACCGGCGGCGCCTTCGCGATCGTGCTGGCATACGTCTACGTGCTCATCTGGTCAACCGAATGGTGGAACATCCTCGTCGCGAACGCGATCATCGGCGTCGGCATCGGGTTCACCTTCGCAGCCATGCCGATGATCATCATGCGCGCGGTCCCCGCGAACGAGACGGGTGCATCGAACGGACTGAACGCGCTGTTCCGCTCGGTGGGCACCTCCAGCGCGTCGGCGGTCATGGGTGCGGTGCTGGCCGCGATGAGCGTCGAGGTCGATGGCGTCGCCGTACCCACACGTGAGGCGTTCAACGTCTGCTTCTGGCTCGCCATCATCGCCGCCATCATCGCCGTGGTGCTGTCGCTGTTCATCCCGAAGACCCGCACCGCCGAACCGCGTCCGTCACTCCCGAACTGAACCACGCACTCCTACGCCGTCATCGCGTCGGTGCGGGGTCCAGTCGTCCATCCGTCGAGGCTACCTGGGTGCAGATGTCAGCAGGGATCACGGATGTCGGTCGAGATCTGCGGTTTTCGACCGACACCCTCCGTGATTTGGACTGACAAGTGTCCGAGCCCAAGGTCCGGACCGATCAGATTCGGAGTCAGGCGCGGACGGCGTAGCCGCCGGTCCAGCTGATCTGCTCGCGGACGGCGAGCACCATCTGCAGGAACCCGAGGGCCTCGAGCTCACGCGCGCGCTTCAGCGCACCGGCATCCGCGACCTTGAGGCCCCCGGCGACGATCACGTCGGCGAGGAGCTTCTTGGCCGCTTCGTCGTCACCGGCGATCTGCACGACCGTCGGCTCGCCACCGAGCTCGCCGGCCGCGAGAGTCGCGGCGAAGGTCGTGTTGAAGGCCTTGACGACCTTTGCCGCGGGGACGAGAGCTGCAAGCTCTGCAGCGGCAGAAGAGTCTGCCGGCACGACCAGACCGTCGAAGGTGGCGAAGTCGACCGGGTTGGTGATGTCGACGACGACCTTGTTCGCGAGCTGGTCGCCGTAGATGCCGGCGACCTCGGCCAGTGCCGGGTAGGGAAGAGCGAGAACGACGATCTCACCCGAGATCGCGTCGCCCACGACTCCGGCGGATGCATTGATGGATGCCGCGGCAGTGCCGGCCTTCTCGAGGTCGCGCGCCAGGATCTGCACAGTGGAGCCGCCCTTCGCGGCGATGCCGGCGATGGCCTGGCCCATGTTCCCTGTTCCGATGACGGTGATCGCAGTCATTGTGTTGCCTTCCTTTTGCGCCGTCGCACTTAGTTGCTTCGGCAATTAATATTCACAACCCACTTGCCCCGACAACTATTCCCGGCAGAATAGGACCATGGTCGCTTCCCTTCCCCGCATGACGCAGGAGCAGTCCCGAGCCTGGCTCGCACTGATCAGCACGGCCGAGCTCCTTCCGGCCGCGCTCGACGCCCAGCTGCAGCGCGACGCCGACCTCACGCACTACGAATTCATCCTGCTCAGCGCCCTTCAACGCGCGGGCGCCATGCGCCTGAGCGATCTGGCCGCAGCGACCAATGCGACACTCCCCCGCGCCTCGAAGGTCGTCAGCAGGCTTCAGCAGCGCGAACTACTCGAACGGGCGGAGAGCACGACGGATCGGCGCAGCGTGCTGCTCAGACTCAGCAGACAGGGCCGTCGACGGCTGGTGCTCGCGACACCTGAACATTTCGCCACCGCGCATCGACTGGTGCTCGATCGCCTCTCACCGGCGCAGCTCGACGCCCTCGCCGACGCACTCGAACCTGTGGTGCAGGCACTGGATCCGCAGCAGCGGTTCGGGCCCTTCTGAGCACCAGCTGTCAAGCATGGCGGCCCACGAGCGCGACCAGGAGCGCGGCGCGATCGAGGCTGTTCAGCGGATTGAGCCCCGTGAGACCCTCTATGCGCAAGACACGCTTGCGCACGGTGTTCTCGTGAACGTACAGCTCTGCCGCTGCCGCCGGCACAGCGCCGTCCCGATGGCACAGCACTTCGGCGGTGAGCAGCAACTGCGTGCGGTGACGCAGGTCGTATTCGCGCAGCGGGGCGATCACGTGGTCGACGAAGGGCGCGAGCTGGTCAGGAGTGAGTCGGTGAACGAGCCCGTGCCACGTCGCCAGATCGCGGGGGCCCGCGGCTCGGCCGAGTCGAGACGAGACCTCGACGGCTGCGAACGCCTCCCTGACCGCCGTCGCGGCTCGGTCGAAGCCGACCGGTCCGCTCCAGCCGAACGGTAATCCGACCTCGCGCGCTGCCGACAGCATCCCTGCGATCTTCTCCCCAGGAAAGACCGCGACCGCGTTCTGTCCGATATCGCCTTTCAACACGGCGTCGTCGATTGGCCAGGCGATGCGGCGAGCCACGACCACGCCGACCGTGTCGATCGACTCCGCACGTGCGCCGAACTCCTGTTTGAGCACCTGCGAACTCGCCTGGCCGCGCCGGACCATGTCGACGATCGCTCCGACTCGCGATCGTTCCCGCGCCTCGAGCTGGTGACGATTCTGTTCGTTCGCGAGCCGCTGGGTGATCTCGACGAAGGCGACGTCGGCGGGGATCGACAGCACCGCGACGCCCAGGGCATTGGCCGCGCCGATGAGCGCCGGCGGAACCTCATCAGCCACCACGCCGAGCGCGAAGCCGATCACCGCAGCACCCGCGGCGCAGACGGACTCCACGAATTTGCGTTGCGTGGCGACGTCGACGATGGATATCCCCGCCGTCAGCACCAACTCGTCCCCGCGAAGGTACGGACTTGGATCGACCAGATCCGACGGCAGAGACCACCGGATCACCCGATCGAGCCCGACCATCTCGCCGACCAGTGCCACGCGCGGTTCGTTCCATGCGAGCAGATCGGCGACGCGGACTGCGCTCGGGTCGCGCAGGTCAGGTGACTCCCCGGCGGGATATCTCATGTGCTGACGATATGGCTGCGTTGTTTCCTCATCGTTTCGCCCCGATTGCCGGGGGTGGCGGATACTCCACCTCGGGACGCGCGCATGGGGAGCCGTCACCACAGAATCCGGCGGCGCAACAGCGACGAAACATTCGAGGACTCCAATGGGCACCAACAGAAAGGGGTACCCAATGACCATCGCCTCCTCCCCACCCGTCACAGATGCCACCCCGACCACGGTCGACCGCGACTACCCGCTCTCCCGCGTTCCGTCACAGGCACGCCAGGGATGGTTCGGCGTCCTCGTCGTCGTCGCGGGATTTATCTTCTTCACCCCGACCATGGTCACCGGCGGCCAGGTCGCGGGAGCCTTCGGGTTCGGGCCGTTCCTCGGCCTCGCCGCGATCGCCACCGCGGTGCTCGCTCTCTACGTCGCCACCCTCGCTGCCGCGAGCGCACGAACCGGACTGTCGACCGTGCTCATCTCGCGGCTGGCCCTCGGCCGTGTCGGGGGCAAGTGGGCATCGATCGTGCTCGGTGGCACCCAGATCGGCTGGTACGGCATCACTGTCGGCATCTTCGCCAATTTGCTCGCCTCCGCACTCGGCTGGACCACTTCCTGGCCGCTGGCGATCGTCGGCGGCGCTCTCATGGCGACCACCGCGTACTGGGGATTCAAGGGCATCGAGGTGCTGTCCTGGATCTCTGTACCACTCATGTTCGCCCTGTGCATCTGGATCACCGTGCTCTCGATCGAAGAGGTCGGCGGAGTGCCGTCACTGTTCGAGACGACCGGCGATGGGTCCATCGCCCCAGGCATGGCGCTGACGATGATGATCGGCACGTTCATCTCCGGCGGCACGCAGATCGGCAACTGGACCCGCTTCTCCCGCAGCACCCGCGCAGCCTTCTTCACCTGCCTCGGAGTCCTCCTCGTCATCGAAAGCGCGATGCTCATCTTCGGTGGCGTCGGCGCGATCGCCTTCGGAGAACCGGACTTCACGGCCTTGCTGTTCACGATCGGGCTCGCCGGACTCGGCGTCTTCATGTTGACGTTCAATCTGTGGACCACGAACGACAACGCTGCCTACGCATTCGGCGTCGCCGGTGCAGAGCTGTTCGGCACGAACGACAAGCGGCCCTTCATCATCGGAGGCGTGATCATCGGCACCGCCCTCGCGGCGAGCGGCCTCGCCGACTCGATGACCATGTTCCTCGTCACTCTCGGCACCGTGATCCCCCCACTCGGAGGCGTCATCATCGGCACCTTCCTGTTCGTCTGGCGTCGACGCGACCCCGGGTCCGATGTCGCCACCGTCCCGCTGTTCGTCTGGCCCGGCATCATCGCGTACCTGCTCGGCACCGCGGCAGCCCTGTTCGGCACCATCACCGGAATCGGGAGCCCGGCGGTGCAGGGCGTTCTCGTCGCGATCATCGCGGCGCCTGTCTGCCATATCATCGCCCGGAGCCGGAATCGAGTCGCCAAGTGAACGCCACACTAATCCGCAATGCGGACATCATCACCATGGACGCGAACTCGCACGCGACTCCGATACGCCGTGATCTGCGGATCGCGGACGGCTGCTTCACCGAGATCGGCGTCGGCCTCACGCCGTTGCCCGGTGAGACGGTGATCGACGGGAGCGGGATGCTGATCACGCCGGGATTCGTGAACGCCCACACGCACTCCTGGGAGTACCTGTACAAGGGGCGGTACGACAACATGCCGCTGGAGCTGTGGATGGCCTACTCGTATCCGATCCTCGGCGGCAGCCCGATGACGCCGGATCTGATTCGACTCCGCACACTCATGTTCGCGATGGAGTCGATGAAGTCGGGGGTCACGACCCTGATCGACGATGTGCTCGAGACACCGGGACAAGACCTGGACCAGCTCGCCGCGGTGGTCGGTGCGTACACGGACATCGGCATCCGCGCCAATGTCTCTGGCCACATCATCAATCGACCGTTCGTCGACACCCTGCCGTTCGTCACGGACTGGCTGCCCGATGAACTCGTGCGCCAGGTCCGTTCCGCTCCGACGCTCACCGCGGCGGAGTACCTCGACTTCTCACGCGAGGCATTCAGGCGGCACCACGGATCCGCGGGAGGACGCATCCGCTACATGCTGGCTCCTTCCGGACCGCAGCGATGCACGGACGACCTCCTGGTCGGAGCGAACGCACTCTCGGCCGATTACGACGCCGAAGTGCACATCCATGTTCTGGAGACGAAGACACAGGCCGTAACCGGGGACGAGCTCTACGGTGGCCGAACCCTCGTGCAGCACCTCGACGAGATCGGCGCACTGAGCCCTCGCACGACCTTCGCGCACGGCATCTGGGTCACGGACGACGACATCGAGCGCATCGCGCGCGCCGGGGTGTCGGTGTCGCACAACGCCATCTCGAACCTGAAGCTCGGCTCAGGCATCCTGCCGTGGCGCGCGTATCAGGACGCCGGCGTGAACCTGGGTCTGGGCACCGACGGCTGCTCCTCCAGCGATACCCCGCGCCTCATGGAGGTGATGAAGATGACCGCTCTGCTACACAAGGTCAGCGAACCGGACTTCGAGCGCTGGCCGACGGTGCCGGAGGTGCTCGAGGCGGCGACGATCGGCGGTGCGCGCAGCGGTGTGCTCGACGGGTCCATCGGGTCCATCGAGGTCGGCAAGCGTGCCGACCTGGTCATGTTCGACACGACGACCCTCGCTTTCATGCCGACCAATCGTCTCGAGAACCACCTCGTCTACAGCGAGAACGGATCGTCGATCGTGCGCGTGATGGTCGATGGTGTGGTGACGGTGGAGAACGGCCGGCTCACCCAGATCGACGAGGACGAGGTCATCGCCGCCTTCCGGGAGGAGATGCCACGGATTCGGGAGGAGCAGGATCGCCTGGATGCGATCAACGACACCTTTGCTCCGACGTTCACCCGCATGCATCTCCAGTCCGCCGCGCGGCAGATGCCCGTCAACAGGTGGTCCGGGCACGCGCGCAGCTGGGTCGACACCCACGAGCACGTCTGATCTGCTCGGTGTCCCGGACTCTGATGGGCCGGGACACCGACGTCCGTTCCCTGTCACGAGCGAAGCCACGGTGCACGCCTGTCGGCTTCGGCCTCAGTGCGCGTACTCCATGAGCTCGAGTCCGAGCACGCGGAACGCATCGTGCACGCGCAGCCGGTGGGTGATCGAGAGGTCGTCGAAGCAGACGATCATCGCGTAGGCGATCCCCGACCGGGGACCGGCGAGCACGCCGGCTTCTGCGCGCACACCGCGCTCGCGCCCCGTCTTGTTGATGAACAGCAGCCCATGAGCGTCGTGGTCGTGAGCGAACGGGTCGAGCCCAGTGGATGCCGCGACCAGACTCAGATCGTGGTTCAGGCTCAGCCACTCCGATACCTGTGCGCTGACGGCGACATTGACCGCCGTGGAGTTCACGAGCGCGGAGAACAGCCCGGCGAGCTCCCGTGTCGTGCCGACCGCGAGATGCGGGGCGTCATCCGGCCCTCGCTCGTCCCGGAAGCGATCGAGCAGTGCCGTCTGAGAGAGGCAGAGCGACTCGAGACGCTCATTCACGCGGTCATCCCCGACGTGCGTGAGGAGGGCGTTCACCGCCATCGGATCGCCCGCTGCCGCCGCGAGCACGGCGAGGTCGACCAGCGGCAGCGCCGGCGCCCGCAGGTTGCGCCACACTCCTGCCGTCGTCACCAAGTCAGTCGCGGATCGATCGACGATCTCGAGCGGATCCAGCGTTCCTGCTTCGAACCCTGCGGCGACCTCGATCAGCAGCGGCACGACACCGAGCCCCGCGATCGGCATCGTGACGTGATCGTCGCCGGCCAGCACCTGGGCACCGCTGTCGAGATCCGTGACGTGCACCGAGACCTGTGCGCCAGCATCCGCCAGCTCCTCGAGCGCACGCACGGTGGCGACGAATGACCTGCGGCCCACGGCCGCACGACGCGGAACACGCCGACGGCTGCGCTGTGATCTGCGCAGCATCGCAGGCGGCGAAGTCCCTTCGACGGGCTCAGGGGCCGGGGGAGTGCCCACGCATGTTCCTTCCCAGGAAGGTCTTCAGGGGACGCTGCCGGGAGCACGCCCCCCCAGCAGCACTCGCTATCGTAACCCCGCTGACCATGCACGTGTCATGGTCTGTCGGCAAAGATCACCAGATCGTCACACGCTGTTCGCGGGGAAGGTGCAGCGCGTCCGCATCGGTCACCTCGAACGCGTCGTAGAAGGCATCGATGTTGCGCACGATCTGGTTGCAGCGGAACTCATTCGGCGAGTGCGGATCGATCGTGAGCAGACGGATCGTCTCGGCGTCGCGGCTCTTCTGCTGCCATACCTGCGCCCACGAGAGAAGAAGTCGTTGCACGCCGGTGAGACCGTCGATGACCGGCGACGGCGAGCCACCGAGTGACAGTTCGTATGCCTTCAGCGCGATGCCCAGGCCGCCCAGGTCGCCGATGTTCTCACCGATCGTGAGGGCGCCGTTGACGTGGTTCTCGGCCGCGAGCCCGACAGGCACCAGCGCCTCGTACTGGGCGATCAAAGCCTTCGTACGCTCCTCGAAGGCTGAGCGGTCAGCATCCGTCCACCAATCGTCGAGCTTGCCCGAGCCGTCATAGCGACTGCCCTGATCGTCGAATCCGTGACCGATCTCGTGGCCGATTACGGCGCCGATTCCGCCGTAATTGGCCGCGGCGTCGCGGGAGGCGTCGAAGAACGGGTACTGCAGGATCGCGGCGGGGAAGACGATCTCGTTCATCGAGGGGTTGTAGTAGGCGTTGACCATCTGCGGCGGCATGTGCCACTCATTGCGATCGATGGGTTTGCCGACCTTGTCGACGTTGCGGTCGTGCTCGAAGATGTTCGCGCGTCGGACGTTGCCGAAGATGTCCGCACCGTCGATCTCCAGCGTGGAGTAGTCGCGCCACACCTCGGGGTGGCCGATCTTCGGTGTGAACGCATCGAGCTTGGCCAGTGCCCGCTCGCGGGTCTCCGGGCTCATCCATTCGAGGGTCGTGATGCTCTGCCGGTACGCCTCAATGAGGTTCGCGACGAGCTCATCCATCGAGGCCTTTGCCGTCGGCGGGTAGTGGCGCTCCACGTAAACCTTGCCGATGGCCTCGCCCAGAGCGCCTTCGGTGACGGAGACGCCGCGCTTCCAGCGCTCGCGGATCGTCGGGACACCCGAGATCTCGGTGCCGTAGAACGAGAAGTTCTCCTGCACGATGTCGTCGGTGAGGTAGGGCGCGGCGGCGTGCACGACGTGCGCGCGCAACCACGACTTCCACTCGTCCAGCCGCTCCTCGGTGAGCAGCGTGCCGAGACCCTCGAGTGCGCTTGGCTGCGAGACGACGGCTTCGGCGAAGGGATGCGTTCCCTGAGCCTGTCGAAGGGTGGTCGGCACGACCGCGTCACGCCACGGTGCGAGGTCGACGCCGATCAGGCTCTGCAGTTCATCCCAGGTCTTGAGGTTGTAGGTGGCGACGGCGTCGCGGCTGGCGACGTTGTCCCAGTGATGCGAGGCGATCTGCTTCTCTAGCTCGAACGAACGCTCGGCGTCGCCCGCAGCATCCGCGATGCCGGCGAGCGCGAGCAGTCGCTCGAGGTGAGCGCGGTACGCAGTGCGGGTGGCTTCGAAGCTCTCGAGGCGGTAGTAGCTCTCGTCGGGCAGCGAGAGGCCCGACTGCACGAGAATCGGCAGGTAGCGCTCTGGATCACCCGGATCGCCGTCGACGTAGAGGCCGATCAGGTGCGCACGGCCGTCGCGCTCGTAGGCGCCGATCGTCGCGAGAAGAGAGGGGATGCTGTCGATCCGATCGATCTCGGCGAGAGTGTCGGCGAGCGGCGTGACCCCGGCGGCGTCGATGCGCGCGGTGTCCATGAAGCTCGAGAACATGTCGCCGATCTTGCGTGCGAGCGTGCCGGCCTCTGCGTCCTGCGACTCTTCGATGATCGTCCGCACGTCTTTCTCGGCCTGTTCGGCGAGCAGGTGAAACGATCCCCACCTGGCTTTGTCTCCCGGGATTTCGGTGCGCTCGAGCCACGAGCCGTTCACGTACCGGTACAGGTCGTCCTGCGGACGGATCTCGGAGCTGAATTCTTCGGTGGCGAGTCCTGCAGGGAGAGCATCAGTCATGGTGTCCACCCTAAACGCGCTCTCGGACACGCGAGCCCTTCAGATGGCATCGTCTGCGGCGCGATCGCCCGAGGGAATCGTGCGGAGAAGACTTTCCGGGTCTCGACGGCGTTCTAACCCCGGTTTTCCTTCTTGCGTCGACCGAACCGGCGCCGAGAGGGTTCCGGCGCGGCGACGGGTGCGGGTCGCGCGGCGCGGCGCTTGCGCCAGGCCTCGACCTCAGCATCCACGTCGCGCATCCGTGTGACGACCGGCGGGCCGCCCTGCAGTTGGCGGCGGGCGGCGATGATCCGCCTGTTGAAGTCCTCCAGCACCTCGCGCACGTCGCTCTCACGAGCGAGCTGATCGAGGTTCGCGTCGAGCTCGCGGTCCTCCACGCGCAGCAGCAGCGCAGGAGGGCCGAGGCCGGACAGATTCTCGGTCTCGATCTTGCGTCGGATCCACCAGTCGGGATCGTGGTGCGTGCCGAGGCCCTCGATGGGCTTACCCGCTCCAGGGAGATCGTCGAATTCACCGCGGCGGATCGCGAGCTGGATCGCCGTCTCGACGAACTCATGCTGATTCTCGGCGGTGAGCTGCGTCGGGGGCGCTTCCGGCTCGGCATCCATCTCGGCGTCCAGCTCGTCGCCTTGCCGCGCCCGGTATCGGGCGGCCGCGTCTCGAGGATCAGTCATCGTCCACCTCCGTCCGCATGCCGGTTCCTCCAGCCTACGACGGCGACGAACCGCGTGAACCCCGGCGTTGCTCCCACCACTTGACATTGCCGCGCTATGACCGGCGAAAATCTCCTTTCAACCCGCGGGACGAGCGTGCGAGCGTGAAGGCATCGGCCAGCCCTGCACGGCATAGGCTCGAACGGTGACCGCGCGCCAGACCCTCAATCGAGAGATCCTGCGCCTCGCCGTCCCCGCTCTCGGCGCGCTGGTCGCCGAGCCGGCGTTCCTGATGGTGGATGCTGCGCTCGTCGGCCACCTCGGCGTCACACCGCTCGCCGGCCTCGGCATCGCGAGTGCCGTGCTGCAGACGATCGTCGGGCTGATGATCTTCCTCGCCTATTCGACGACCCCGGCGGTCGCTCGACGATTCGGCGCGGGCGACAAGCAGGATGCCGTGAGCGTCGGGATCGACGGCATGTGGCTGGCGCTGGGCCTCGGCGCGGTGCTCGCCGTCGCGGGCGCACTCTCCTCGCCGTGGCTGGTGTCGCTGTTCGGCGCATCCGCCGAGGTCGCCGAGCAGGCCGACGTCTATCTGTCGATCTCGATGTGGGGCCTGCCCGCGATGCTCATCGTGTTCGCCGCGACGGGCCTGCTGCGCGGCATGCAGGACACCGTGACCCCGTTGTGGATCGCCGGGGCAGGGTTCGGTGCGAATGCGCTGCTGAACTGGCTGTTCATCTACGGCTTCGGCTGGGGCATCGCCGGCTCAGCCGCCGGCACGATCGTCGCGCAATGGGGCATGGTCGCCGCCTATGTGCTCATCATCGGCCGCCTCGCACGCCGGCACTCGGCATCCGTCCGTCCTCAGCGCGACGGCGTCCGTGGTTCGGCGCGCTCGGGCGGCTGGCTGTTCCTGCGCACCGTGAGCCTGCGCGTCGCCCTGCTCGTCACAGTCGGCATCGCCACTGGCATCGGCACCACCGAGCTTGCCGGCTGGCAGGTGGTGTTCACGATCTTCTCGGCCGCGGCGTTCGCGCTCGATGCGCTCGCGATCGCCGCACAAGCGCTGATCGGCAAGGGCCTCGGCGCGGGCGACATCCCCGGCGTGCGGCATGTTCTCGCCCGCACGGTCGCGTGGGGCGCGTGGTTCGGTGTGATCGTCGGCGGACTGATCGCGGCGCTGTCGGGTGTGATCGGGCTCGCGTTCACCGGTGACCCGGCCGTCGCGGCTCTCATCCAGCCGGCGCTGATCGTGCTCGCTGTTGCGCAACCGATCGCAGGGATCGTGTTCGTGCTCGACGGCGTGCTGATGGGATCCGGCGACGTGCGATACCTGGCCATCGCCGGCGGGCTCAACCTTGTGCCGTTCCTGCCCGCGCTGTGGATCATCACCCTCGTCGGAGTCGACGGCACCGCCGGGGTGACCTGGCTGGCTGTGGCTTTCTTCGGCGTCTACCTGCTCGCCCGCTTCGCGACGCTCGGCTGGCGTGTGAAGACCGGCGGGTGGTTGAGCGCATCGGTTTAGGCGACTCGATCTCCACAGGTGCGTTCGGATCGGGATCACCCACCGAACGCGAGTGGGCGCTGGCGCCTCTGGCATTCTGAGTGCGGACCGACGACAATAGAAGGGTGCTGACCATGAACGAACCGCAGGTATGGACGCTGATCGGCGTCTTCGCCACTGGCCTGTTCGGCATGATCACACTGATGTCCACGATGTTCGTGCGCATCATCCGCACCGAGATCCAGGGCGTCCATCATCGTCTCGACCGCCTCGACGCCGACGTCAACGCGCTGATGCGGCATACGTTCGGCATTCAACGCGACTGACACCCGTCTTCGGTGGGCCAAGATGTTCGTATGACCTCCGCATGGCCCGGCGACAGCGCCACCGTCGTGCGCTGGGTGCGATCCACCCTCCGGCGCGCCGCGCAGGACGCGGGTGAAGTCGCCCTGAAGGGCCTCGAAGACATCGAGGTGTCAGCCGCTCTCACCGGGCAGGATCTCGACCAGCTCACGCTGGATGCCACCGGCACGAAGCTCACGATCGGCTGGAACGCGCCGCCGATGCCCACTGACCCCGTCACGAACACCCCCGCCCCGAACACCCCCGCGCCAGAAGACAGCCCCGCACCGGACATCATCTCCCGCGAACCGGGCATGGTGCGCAGCTTCCGCTTCTCTGCCCGACCGATGCGGATCGAGCGCAGCCCGCTCACGATCGACGTGCAGGCGTTCGATATGCCGATCGTGTGGCTCACCGCCGCCGAGCCCGCAGAACCGGGTGTTCCCGAGAGCGCGCATTCGATCATCCCGGACGATGACCTCGGCGAGCTGCGAGGCACCTTCCACGCCTCCATCGCGAAGAAGGATCTGGTTCCGCTGATCAGGTCCGTCGCACGACCCATGCTGAGCGAGGGTGGCATCCACCTCGGCCGGTTGCGCATCGAGGTCGTACAGGATGGCGCAGACGGCATCCGCGTCACCGCATACACCGGCGTGCGCTGGAAACTGCTCCTGGCGTCGGCGCGAGCCGAGGCACGGATCGAGGTGACGAAGGATGCCGTCATCACGATCCGCGACCTGACGCTCGGCAGCCGCAACCTGCTGGTGAAGGCCGCGCTGCTGTTCGCCAGAAAGCATGTGCGCACGCTCATCGGCAGGCGGATCGATCTCAACGAATCGTTCACCGCAGACGGCACGAACCTTCGTCTGCGCGATGTGCGCGTCGGCACCGGCGAGCGGCTCAGCGTCGAGGGTCGATTCAGCTCGCGTACCGTCGGCACCACTCGTACATGATCACGGCGCCGGCGGCGCTCGCGTTGATCGAGCGCGTCGAGCCGTACTGGGTGATCTCGATGTGACCGGATGCCGCGGCGATCGCCTCTTCGGTGAGGCCAGGGCCCTCTTGGCCGAACAGCAGCACGCAGCGCTCCGGCAGTTCGGCCTTGTCGACGGGAACGGCGCCCTCGACGTTGTCGACCGCGATGATCGGGATGCTCTCGTCGGCGGCCCACACCGCGAACGCGGCGACATCCTCGTGGTGGACGACGTGCTGGTAGCGGTCGGTGACCATGGCGCCGCGCTTGTTCCAGCGGCGACGCCCGATGATGTGCACGGTGTCGGCGAGGAACGCGTTGGCGCTGCGCACGATCGAGCCGATGTTCATGTCGTGCTGCCAGTTCTCGATCGCGACGTGGAACGGATGCCGGTGCGTGTCGAGGTCGGCGACGATCGCCTCCATGCGCCAGTAGCGGTAGCGGTCGATCACGTTGCGGGTGTCGCCGTTCGTCAGCAGCTCAGGGTCGTACTGCTCCCCCACCGGCCACTCGCCATCCCAGGGTCCGAGTCCATGGGTGGTGCGCTCAGGGGTGTCGGTCACTCAGCCAGCGTAGTCGGGCCGCGAGTAGGCTGGACTCGTGGCATCCCCAGCGGCAGACGACTATCTGAAGACCGTCTATGCGCACACCGAGTGGCAGGATGCCCCGATCACTCCCTCGCAGCTCGCCGCGAAGCTGGGCATCGCCCCCTCGTCTGTGACGGAGATGGTGAAGAAGCTCGCCGCTGCGGGTCTCGTCTCGCACGTGCCGTACGGTGCGGTGCGTCTGACGGATGCCGGTGAGCAACGCGCGCTGTCGATGGTGCGTCGCCACCGCCTGGTCGAGACCTGGTTGGTGAGCGAGTTCGGTTACGGCTGGCACGAGGTGCACGACGAGGCCGAGGTCCTCGAGCACACGATCAGCGACCGGCTGCTGGAGGGGATCGACGAACGGCTGGGCCGGCCCCGCTTCGATCCGCACGGCGATGCGATCCCGGATGCTGCGGGCCATGTCGCGCGCGAACCGTTCGTGCTGCTCGCCCGGGCCCCGCTCGGCCACGAGGGCCGCGTGCTGCGCGTCTCCGATACCGACCCCGATCTGTTGTGCGCGCTGGAGGATCTCGGGCTCTCGGTGTCTTCCGTCGTCCGTGTCACCGAGAGCGGCGTCGAGGTCGACGGCGCCACCGCACAGCTGCCGGACGGCGCCGTCGACGTCGTCTGGCTCAGCGCGTAGCATCCGTCGGGGAATATTCGAATCACATCGACGATCGAGTCATCATCATCACAGGTGCCGGAAGCGGCTTCGGAAGGCTCGTCGCAGGTATGACCGCCGAGCTCGGGGCGCACGTCATCGCGGCAGACATCAACGAAGACAACCTCAAAGCGGTCGTGGACGAGATCCGCGCGAAGGGCCAGAGCGCCGAGTACAAGGTCGCAGACGTGACCGACAAGGAGCAGATGGATGCCGTGGCCGCTTTCGCGGTCGAGAAGTTCGGACGCATCGACGTCATGCTCAACAACGCCGGCATCATGCCGCTCGCATTCTGGTCCGACCACAAGAAGGCATCGAAGGCCTGGGACAAGGCGATCGACATCAACATCAAGGGCGTCGTCAACGGCATCACGGCCGTATACGACCAGATGATGGAGCAGGGTCGAGGTCAGGTCGTGAACATCTCCTCCATCTACGGCAACGCGGGGATGCCGGGATCCGGCGTCTACAGCGCGACCAAAGCCGCGGTGAAGATCATCTCGGACTCTCTGCGCATCGAATCGCATGGCAAGATCAAGGTCACCACGCTCAAGCCGACCGGTGTCCCCGGCACGAACCTGGCCAGCGCCGTCGTGAATGAGACCGCGATCTCCGGCCTCGCCGGGCAGAATGCGGCGCAGTACTTCGACAGCACCGAGAAGTTCATGAAGGGTGAGTTGCCTGCGGAGCAGACCGACTCCGACAGCATCGAGTATTGGGCTCTCACGCCCGAGGAACTCGCCGAGAATGTCGTTTACGTGATCAACCAGCCGTGGGGCGTGAACATCAGCGACATCACCGTACGCGCCAGCGGCGACGTGTTCATCCACTGAGTCGCTCGACACCGAAGGGTGGTTATCTCGCCGGCGCCGGCGACCGAGACGCCATGGAGAATGATCCGCGGATCAACGCCTCCACCATCAGAAGTAGGTCTGGATCAGGTCGACCACGAGATCGGAGTCGACCGATTCGACGACGGGCAGCACCGTCCACTTGTCGAAGGCAGTGCACGGGTGTGACAGCCCGAGGCGTACGAGATCGCCGATCGCGAGCTCGCCACCTTCTTCGAGGCGCACGAAGCTGTGCTGGTCGTTCATCGCCGAGACGGATGCTCCGGGCAGAGGCTGCCACGCGTCGCCGAGCCCTGCGCTCATCCCGCGAGGGATCGGGAGGCCCTCGTCGAACGGGAAATCGCGCTTGCCGCCGTCGATCAGGGCGAGGCCGGGCTCGGGGTGCGAGACGATGCGACCGACGCCGAACATGCCGGGGATGAAGCGGGGCTCATCGTCGCTCGCACGCGCCTCGTCGAACGGCGAGATGCCACGGTAGAAGCCATCGTCGTGAACGATGTACGCCCCGGAGCGCAGGGTGAACAGCGTGCGGCCCCCGCCGGGGCGCTCCGCCGCTTCCGCGCCGGCGCCCGCCTCTGCGAACACCTTGGCGACGAGATCGAAGTAGGCGCTGCCTCCCGCGGTGACATAGACGTCGCCGTCGTCATAGAGGTGCCCGATGCGCTCGTGCAGCTCGATCTGACGGCGCAGGTAGGTCTCGACCGCGTCGATCGCGCGGACGCTGCGATCGTGCGCGAGGCTTCCCTCATAGCCGGCGACGCCGGCGAGTCGAAGCACATCGGATGCTGCGATGCGCTCCGCGATCTTGATCGCCTCGCCGACCGTGCGGGCACCCGTGCGGCCACCCTCGCCGCCGAGTTCGACCAGCACATCAACGGGACGAGGCGCGTCGGCATCGCGCAACGGATCCTCCATCGCCTCCACCGTGGCGATTGAGTCGGCCCAGCAGACGAACCGGAACCCGGGATCAGCGAGCTCACCGGCGAGGTAGCGCAGGGAGTGCGCATCGACAGCGGCATTGGCGAGCATGATCGAGGAGACGCCGAAGGTGCGGGCAGTACGCACCTGCCCCATGGTTGCGAGCGTGATGCCGAGCGAACCGGCATACAGCTGTCGCTGCCAGAGCGAGGGAGCCATCGTGGTCTTGCCGTGGGGCATGAGCTCAAGGCCGCGCTCAGCGCACCACGTCGCCATCACGTCGGTGTTGTGGCGCATCGCCGCGTCGTCGAGAACCACCAGCGGCGTCCAGAACTCCGACAGCCGCGGGCCTGAGGCGAGGAACTCCGCGATCGTCATCCCGGCGGCCCGTTCCGGAAGCCCCTTGTTCCGTGCCGTCAGCCGGGCATCACTCATCCGTCGTCCTTCCGCAATCATCGGCGCGTGGCGACGTGCAACTGAAGTTGCCGTCGACGCTCGCGCCGGTCACACTCGAAGCGTAGTCGCGACATCCACGTGTTCCGGAATCCTTGTCCTCCGAAAGGCGACACCCCGTGCTCGATAACCCGGTGCACGACAACTCCTCGTTCACCGTCAGCCCCGGATTCGACGTCGGCGTCGTGCGGGCGTCACACGACGTCGGCATCCCGGCGCTTGCGTGCCTGCTCCGCGCAGCATCCGGGGCCTCTGGATGAGTGAGTCCTGTTGGGTTCGGCGGGGTCCAGCAGCGCTCGCCGGGCTCGGAAGGCGGTCGGCGTGTCGTAGATCAGAAGGGTGCCTCGGACGGCATCCGGTCGGCGACGTCTTCGAAGGTGACATAGGTGGTGACGCCCGGTGGGCGATCGACGTAGATCCTGCCGGTGGGACTGGTCCATTCCAGCACTCCACCGCCGAGTTGTCGCACCTTCCACGGCGTCTGATGCTTGGTCACGTGATGTCGGCGGCAGAAGTCGGCCAGATTGGCGACGGTCGTCGCACCACCGTGCGCGTGATCGATCGTGTGATCGTCGTCGCACAGCCTTGCCACCAGTCGGCATCCGGGGAACCTGCAGCGCCGATCTCTGGCCCGCAGATACCGACGCATCTCGGACGAGGGGCGATACCTGTCGACTCCGAGCACCATCCCCGACGCCGGATGAGTGAAGATTCGATCGAAACCCGGTGCATTACCGGTCAGGATCCGCGCGGTCGCGGGGTCGACCGGTCCGACACCCTCCAGATGCGCGGGAGAGGCGATCTCATCGGGGTCGGTCAGGCTCAGCACGGGGACGGTGATGTCGACATGCGCGCGGATCTCGCCCAGCAGCCCGTCATCGGTCTCATGGCCGATCGGTGTTCCAGTCAGCACGAGGTCGGCGAGCAGATCGAATCGCAATTGATTCAACGTCCGCTCGTCAGCGAAGTCATCCGTCGCGGCATCCGAAGCGGCTCCGCGGGCCTCTTTCGCGACGCGAGCGTTCTCGGCCTTCACCTTCAAACCCATCTGCGTCGCTCTGTCGTGCATGCCGTTGACGATCGCGCTCGGTCCGAACAGGGTGAGTTCGCTCATGCCGTCGTCGCGCCCGCGCACCCACGTGCCGCGCTTCTCGCGCGCCTCGCGATGCCGCTCGGTGAACGAGCGTTCCCGAAAGCGCTCGGCCGTCTGCGCGGCGAATGGACGCAGCCTGTTCGGGGATTCGGTCTCGGCGCGCGCGACCACGATCGCTTCGTAACGCGCCCTGTTCTCAGCATCCTCGATCTGATCACCGGCATCCATGATGACCCGTACATGCGCCTGGGAGATGTGACCCGCGCCGAACGATGCCGCCGTCGCCGGGAAGCGCTCCTGAAGCATTGCTGCCGCGCCCATGTGCGATTCGATCGTGCGATCGCTCAACCGCAACGCGGCACCGATCTCGGTCGCGATCGCGCGCTGCGACATCTCACGCGAATCGACCGAATCGAACGGCTCATCATCCGCGATGCGCGACGCGGTCGCCAACAGCGCCGACTTCGTCGCCATCAGCTGGTTGATCGTCTGATCCACCGACGACAGCGTCGTGACGACATCTTCGAGCAGTGCGTTCAGCACCGGTGAAGTCATCGTCGAAATGTTCATATCTTCATTGAACTACTACCCTCAGACATTCGGTCATACGTACCCGAATCCCGCGGCAGTTCTGCTGCTCTGGGGCCGCCCGGACTGGCCTGGCAGGTTCCGGGCACATGCCCATCAAATGCGCGCGAGCATGCCTGATCGATTTCCGATCCGACGAGATCCCGAGCAGATGCTGCGCGACGGGCAAACACAGCAACAGCCTCCACGCCGCGCGAGCCGACAGGACTCACTCATCTAGGCTGAGCACATGGCTGAACGCTCTGAGATCGAATGCTGGCTCACCGACATGGACGGCGTGCTCGTCCATGAGAACGACGCCATCCCCGGTGCGTCAGAGCTGCTCGCCGGCTGGGAGGCCGCCGGCATCCCGTATCTGGTCCTGACCAACAACTCGATCTTCACCGCCCGCGACCTTTCCGCGCGGCTGCGCTCCAGCGGTCTGCACGTGCCGGAGGACCGCATCTGGACGTCCGCTCTGGCCACCGCGGCGTTCCTGCAGCAGCAGGTGCCGGGCGGCTCCGCGTTCGTCATCGGCGAGGCCGGCATCCTCACCGCCCTGCACGACGCAGGGTTCGTCATGACCGAGACCGACCCCGACTTCGTCGTCGTCGGCGAGACCCGCACCTATTCTTTCGAGGCGATCACGAGGGCGATCCGCCTGATCAACAGGGGTGCGCGTTTCATCATCACCAACCCGGACGCCACCGGCCCGAGCGCTGAGGGCCCACTCCCCGCGACCGGCGCCGTCGCCGCCCTCATCACCAAGGCCACCGGACGCGAGCCTTACGTGGTCGGCAAGCCGAACCCGATGATGTTCCGCTCGGCGCTGAACAAGATCGGCGCGCACTCCAAGCGCACCGGCATGATCGGCGACCGGATGGACACCGACGTGGTCGCCGGCATCGAGGCGGGCCTGCACACCGTGCTCGTGCTCACCGGCATCAGCGACCAGGTCGAGATCGAGAAGTACCCGTTCCGCCCCGACGAGATCGTGAACTCGGTCGCCGATCTGCTGCCGTCGGGCTCTTCAGAAGGCTGAGACCATGGACCAGCGCGACCTGCTCTTCATCGTGATGATCCTGATCGGGGTCAGCACCCTGACTGTCATCATCGTGCAGTGGGTCCGCTCACGTCGGCGCCGCGGCCCGGGCGACGAGGAGCGCAGCGGCAACTGGTGGGAAGGCCCCTGGGACGACGACCGGAAAGGCTGAGGCCGGTCAGCTCAGGGTCAGGCTGCGGACTTCTGCGACGGGTGGCGGCATCCGCAACGGCCCGATCCCCGGGGTGATCGTGCCGAGGATGCGCGGCTCGCGCGCCCCTGTTCCGCCGGGGATGACGGCCGGCACGCCGTGCATGGTGCACCAGCCGATCAACGCGAACAGGATCGCCTCCTTGTTGTCCGCGGATGCGCCGAGCTCATCGGCGAGCACGACCTCGGTGTCCGGCAGCGCGGCGCGGAGCCCCTCCATGATGAGCGGGTTGTGGCATCCGCCGCCCGAGACGGCGAGGAATCCGACGCCGGCCGCGCGCACGTCGTTCGCAACCGTCTGCACCGTCAGTTCGGTGAGAGTGCGCACGAGATCGGTCACGCGCACGTCGCGGCCCAGAGACGAGGCGTGCCCCCGCACGTAGTCGAGGTGGAAATGCTCCTTGCCGGTGCTCTTCGGCGCAGGCAGGGCGTAGTACGGATCGGCGAGCAGCGACGCGAGCAGTGCGTCGTCGACATCGCCGGAGCGTGCAATACGAGCATCCTCGTCGTAGCCGAGCGGGTCCAGGCCGTACTTCGCGATCACGGCATCGACGAGCGCGTTCGCCGGACCGATGTCGTAGGCCGAGACCGCACCTGCGCCGGCACCCTCTCCGACGATCGTGATGTTCGCGATGCCGCCGAGATTCAGCGCGGCCGATGTGCCGGCGCGACCGCGCAGCAGCAGTTCGTCGAGGAAGGAGACGAGTGGCGCGCCGTGCCCACCCGCCGTGATGTCGCGGATGCGCACGTCCGAGACCACCGGAGCGCCGACCGCTTCGGCGATCCACGCCGGCTGGCCGATCTGCAACGAGCCGCGGGCATGGCCGTCGTCGACCCAGTGGTAGACGGTCTGCCCGTGGGTGCACACCGCATCGACGCCGCCGACGGATGCCGCAGCATCCGCCGCCACGTCTGCGAACGCCTGACCGATCAGGGTGTCGAGCTCGCAGACCTCGGCCAGCGTCGTCTTCGCAGGCGGCAGTGCGGCCACGAGTCGAGCGCGAAGCGCAGGGTCGTACGGAACACTGTCCTCGTGCAGCACGGTGCCGCGCACGGCGCCATCCGCCTCGCTGAAGTCGACGACCGTCACATCGATCCCGTCGTGTGAGGTGCCCGAGAGCAGTCCGAGTACGCGCATCCGTCGAGCCTACGTCGGTCCCGCTGCCGCCGACGCCCCCGCCGACGTCCCCGCCGACGTCCCCGCCGACGTCCCCGCCCGCGGCAGGCTGTTCCAACTGTCGGAGGGCGGTACGCACGTCGGAGGTTTTCGGCCAATTCCTCCGACCTACGTCGCAGGCTCCGACGTGCGTAGCATCGTCGGCCGTACCGGGCCTCACCGGGCGACGTCCGCCGGATTACCTGAGCACGAGCGCGGCCGCGCCGATGAGCGGACCCTCGTCTCCCAGCCCGGAGCGCACCACCCGCGCGCGCCGAGAGTACTCGTGCGCGGCACTCGCGGCGAGCGCCTGCTGCACGAGCTCGATGTAGTCGTCGGAGACCCGAGAGAACCCGCCGCCGACCGCGATCATGTCGAGGTCGACGAGCGTCGCGGCATCTGCCAGCGCCTCTCCCACCGCGCGAGCGGACCGTTCGATCGCCGCACGCGCGGTCTGATCGCCGGATGCCGCGTCACGCGCGAGGTCCTCGCCGGTGGCGCCCGTCCATCCCTGGGTCTGCGCCCACGCGGCGGATGCAGGTCCCGAGGCGATCTCCTCGAGAGTCAGGCCGCCTTCACGGCGCACCTGCCCGAGGTGGCCGGCGTTACCGGAGGCACCGCGGATGTACTGCCCGCCCACGACGAACCCACCGCCGACCCCTGTCGACACGACGATCGAGAGCGACGAACGCGCCTCGCGGGTCGCTCCGAGCCAGGCTTCGGCGAGCGCGAGTGCACCACCGTCGTGCCCGAACACGGTGTGCACGTCACGTCCGAGAACAGCGGATGCCGCGTCACGCACCGCTCCGGCCAGGCCGTAGCCGCGCGCCTGGGGCATGTTGACCGGGACGATCGAACCGGTCGGGAGGTCGATCGGACCCGCACTGCCGACACCGGCGCCCACGAGCTCGGCGCCTTCCGGCAGCAGGGCGAGCGCATGCGCGATGACGGCCTCGACCGCAGCATCCAGAGACGCTGGTGTCGCGTCGCGGCCGGTGGCCTGCCTGCTGCGGCTGCCTGCGACCAGCATCCCGTCATCGCCGACGAGCGCGGCCTCCAGTTTCGTGCCGCCGACGTCGACGGCCAGTGCGTACCGAGTCATGCGCCGAAGGTCACTGCGGGTCGAGGCCGAGGTCGTCGAGGTCGAAGGCCGCCAGCCACTGCAACCCCTCCGCCTCGATCGCGGCCTGCGCGCCGGTCTTGCGATCGACGATCACGGCGACGGCGACGACCTCTGCGCCCTCGCGCCGCAGAACCTCGACCGCCTTGAGCGCGGACTGGCCGGTGGTGGAGGTGTCCTCGAGCACGACGACGCGCTTACCCGAAATGTCGGCGCCTTCGATCTGACGGCCGCGGCCGTGGTCCTTGGGCTCCTTGCGCACGACGAACGCATCCAGCGGGCGGTCGGTGCCGACCGACGCGTGCAGCACGGAGTTGGCGATCGGATCGGCCCCGAGCGTCAGACCACCGACGGCCGCGACGTCGAGATCGCCGATCAGATCGAGCATGATGCGGCCGATCGCCGGAGCGGCCCTGTGGTCGAGGGTGAGACGGCGCATGTCGACGTAGTAGGTCGCCTGCTTTCCGCTGGAAAGAGTGAAGTCGCCGTGGAATACGGCCTCATCCTTGATGAGGGCGAGGAGGGACTGTCGGTCTGCGTCGAGTGCGGTCACGGCATCCAGCTTAGAGCCGGTGGTACGACCTGCGCGGTGCGCCTATCGTGGGCCGTGACGTCATCATCCCCTCAGCGAAGGAGGCCCCTTGCTCTCGTACGATCCTTACGCCGAGCTCGCCATGCTGCGTGATTTCGCGCCGCTCGAACTCACCAGTCCCGATTTCGAACCTGGCGGGCCACTGCCGCTCTTCGCGTGGTCCGCCAGTCGCGGCGGTGAAGACCGCTCGCCGGCGCTGCAGTGGTCGACACCGCCCGCCGGCACGCGCAGCATCGCGATCTCGTGCTTCGACCCGGATGCCCCGACAGGATCGGGGTTCTGGCATTGGGCCGCCTACAACCTTCCCGCCTCGGTCACTTCGCTCGCCAGCGGCCTCGGCGATCTCGCCGCGCTTCCGCACGGAGCGACGGTGCTGCCGAACGAGTCCCGCTCCGAGCGGTTCATCGGCGCGGCCCCGCCCGAGGGCACAGGGGTGCATCGATACTTCTTCGTCGTGGACGCGCTGGATATCGATGCCCTCGAAATCCCCGCGGGATCCACCCCGGCGGTGCTGGGGTTCAACCGGCATTTCCACTCGCTCGCCCGCGGTGTGTTGATCGGCACGGCCAACCCCGCAGAGCGTTGAGCGTCGACCCCGCAACTAGGCTGGATGCATGCGCCTGGCCACCTGGAACGTCAACTCCATCCGCACCCGCGTGCGCCGCACGGTCGAGTTCGCGGTGCGTGAAGACATCGACGTGCTCGCGATGCAGGAGATCAAGTGCAAGCCCGAGCAGTTCCCCTACGCGCAGTTCGAAGAGGCCGGCTATCAGGTCGAGGTGCACGGCCTGAACCAGTGGAACGGCGTCGCCATTGCGAGCCGCCTGCCCATGACCGACGTGTCGACGGCGTTCGACGGGATGCCGGGCTTCGCGAAGGGCCATGAAGGACCGGATGCTCCGCTCGAGGCCCGCGCGCTGGGTGTGACCGTCGACGGCGTGCAGATCTGGAGCCTCTACGTGCCGAATGGGCGCTCATTGGACGACCCGCATTACGCGTACAAGCTGCACTGGCTCAACGAGCTTCGTCAGCACGCGGCATCCGCTCTGCAGAAGAACCCGAATCTGCCGCTGGCGCTCGTCGGCGACTTCAACATCATCCCGTTCGACTCCGACAACGGCGATCCGGACATCGTCGAGGGCGTCTCGACTCACGTCTCCCCCCAGGAGCGCGCCGCGTTCTTCGCCTTCCAGGATGCGGGCCTCACCGACGTCGTGCGCCCGCTGCTGCCCGAAGGCTTCACCTACTGGGACTACCAGCGGCTGAAGTTCCCGCGCAACGAGGGCATCCGCATCGACTTCGTGCTCGGCTCCCCCGCGCTCGCCGGCGCCGTCACCGGCGCATCGATCCACCGCAATGAGCGCAAGGGCGAGCAGCCCAGCGATCACGTGCCGGTGGTCGTCGACCTCGACTTCGGTGGTGCCGAAGACGATGACGACATGCCGATGATCTTCGCCTGACGGGTCTTTCCCCCATGACACCGGTGCGAACCGGGCCGGGCGCGGGCGCATAGCGCAGCGAGGGGCCACGTCAGGACAACGCCTTGCTGCGCTCGGGATCGGTGGTGGTGGGGTTGACGAAGACCTTGGTTGACATGCTGACTCCTTTGTCGGATTGTCGGTGCCGGGTGTCAATAGCAGAGCGGATCGAATCCGTCGCAGGGCGGATGCCGCAGCATCCGCTTCCCCGTACCGTTGAGGCATGTCTGCACCATTCCGCGCGCTCACCGCGCGCCAACGCCGATCCGACGCGCTGCTGGCCGCCGTCGTGTTCGTCGCAGGTGTCATCAGCGCCGCGCTCTCTGCGGCGTCTGAGATCTACGGTGACGAGCAGGCGCCGCTGTGGCAGGCGCTGGTGTACCTGGTGTTCCTGGCAGCGCCGCTCGCCCTGCGCCGCGTCTGGCCAGCACAGGTCGCGATCATCGTCTCGGTCGCCTACTTCGTCGCCGTCACCGTGCGGATCCCCGAGCTCTACGCCGGCAACGTCGCGATGTTCATCGCGCTTTACACGGTGGGGGCGTGGATGGCGAACCGCCGCGCGGCGATGATCGTACGTGCTGCGATCATCGCCGGCATGTTCGCCTGGCTGATGGTCACGATGTACCGCGACGCGATCGACACCGCCCGTGAGGAGGACATCATCGCGGGCGCGATGTCGCCGTACCTCGCGTTCATGATGCTGCAGCTGCTCGTGAACGTGCTCTACTTCGCCGGCGCCTACTACTTCGGCGAGCACGCATGGCGGGCGGCGATGCAGCGTCAGGCGCTCGAACAGCGCACGGCGGATCTCGAACGCCAGCGCGAGGTCACGGCCGCCCAGGCCGTGGCGCTGGACCGCGTGCACATCGCCCGCGAACTGCACGACGTCGTCGCCCACCACGTGTCGGTGATGGGTGTGCAGGCGGGAGCGGCGCGCATGGTGATCGACCAGGATGCCGGCACGGCGAAGCATATCCTCGCCGATGTCGAAGCCTCGGCCCGCGAGGCCATCAGTGAACTGCGGCACCTGCTGGAGACGCTGCGCTCCTCGGATGCCGCGGCAGACGACGCCGCGTCGACGGTCACCCTCGATGACATCGCACAGCTTGCTGAGGCATCCGATTCCGCCGGCGTGCCGACGGAGTTCACGGTGGTCGGCGATCAGCGATCCGTGCCTTCGGTCACGCAGGTGAACCTGTACCGCATCGCGCAGGAATCGCTCACCAATATCCGCCGCCATGCCGGCGCGGGAGCCACCGCCGACGTGCGCCTGCGCTATCTGGACAGCGGTGTCGAGCTCGAGATCGTCAGCACCGGCCGCACCGTGCTCACCGCACGATCGGGAATGGGACAGCTGGGCATGCGCGAACGCGCGCTGGCATCGGGCGGCACGATCGAGTCCGCACCGCGCGAGCGCGGAGGTTGGCGGGTTCGCGCGCACCTTCCCCTCTCGGCACCCGTCGCGCTGTCGGGAGCGACGGCATGAGCGATCCGATCCGCGTCCTCATCGTCGATGATCACGCGACACTGCGCGCCGGTTTCCGCACCATCCTCGACATCCAGTCCGACATCACCGTCGTCGGTGAGGCTGCCACCGGCGCGGAAGCCGTGGCGGCAGCATCCGCTCTCCGACCCGATGTGGTCACGATGGACGTGCAGATGCCCGACATGGACGGCATCGAGGCGACGAGGCGCATCGTCGCCGACCGCGAGGTCACGGCCGCGATCGCGATCGTCACGACATTCGATCGCGACGATTACCTGTTCGCCGCGCTGGATGCCGGAGCGAGCGGCTTCCTGCTCAAGAACGGCACGCCGGAGGATCTGGTCACCGCCGTTCGAGTGCTCGCGGCGGGCGACGGGATGCTGGCGCCCGCGGTGACGCGTCGCGTGGTGCAGCGGTACGCCTCGACCGCGCCGGAAGCCGCGTCCCCTGCCCGGGGCGTCGCGCTCGCCGAGCCGCTCACCGACCGCGAGGCCGAGGTGCTGGCGCTGGTCGCCGAGGCGATGAGCAATGCCGAGATCGCGACGCGACTGTTCATCGGCGAGGCGACCGTGAAAACGCACGTCTCACGCATCCTGCAGAAGCTCGGTGCCCGTGACCGCGTGCAGGCCGTCGTGCTGGCGCATCGGCGCGGGCTGGCGTGACGCCCTATCCCTTCGCATTCGCATCGCGTAAGCTTATTCGCACGAAGTAAGGCGAATCGTCTGTGGGAAGGAATCACCATGTCCATCGCAACGATGACGAGCAAAGGGCAGTTCACGATGCCCAAGGACGTCAGAGACGACCTGAAGCTTGTGGCCGGCTCCAAGGTGATGTTCGTGAAGCTCCCGAACGGGCAGTACAACGTCGTTCGCAAGACGGGCGACGTTTCGGACCTGTTCGGCATGCTCCACCAGCCCGGCGTACCCGCGATGACGATCGAGGAGATGAACGATGCCATCGCCGATGGCGCCGCCGAGAGCGGCATGGACTCCTGACATGTTGACGCATGGCTCGATGACCGGCGTCGACACCAACATCATCCTTCGGGCAGTGCTGCAGGACCACGAGGTTCAAACGGCCATCGCCCAACGCACCCTCTCAGGATTCAGCCGCGAAGCTCCCGGCTTCATCTCGATTGTCACGCTCGCCGAGGTGTACTGGATGCTGGCCAGAGGGCGCCACTTCGAGAAACGTGCGTGCCTCGCGGTCATCCGGCGCCTCGTCGAGAGCGAGACCCTGGAGTTCGATGACGGCGAGGGAGTGGTGCGCGCCCTCCATCTCGCCGAGGATGGAGCAGACTTCGCGGACGCCCTCATACAGTCAACGATGGAACAGTTCGGTGCGACCGAGACGGTGACGTTCGACCGCTCGGCATCCGAGCGACTGGGATGGCGACTGCTCGAGGAGTAGACGACGAATGCCCCGGGGCACAGGGCCCCGGGGCATCAGTACATCAGTGAGAGTTACGCGTTCACGAGCTCCGCGGAGTGCTGCACGCGTGAGATGAGGCCGTTGAACGCCTCGAGGTAGCCGACCAGGAAGCCGGCCGTGCTGTCATCGGTGACCTGGCCGTCTTCGGTGAACAGGCCGGGGCGGTCCTGGATGAAGCCCTCCGGCTGGCCCATCGTGATCGCGCTGAAGTGGCCGAGGATCGCACGCAGGTGCTGCTGGGCGGCGGCGGTCGCGACGCCAGAGCCCGAGGTCCCGATGACGGCGACGGGCTTGCCGAAGAACGACATCTCGCCGTACGGGCGGGTCGACCAGTCGAGCGCGTTCTTGAGCACGCCGGGGATCGAGCGGCTGTACTCGGGCGTGACGATGATGACACCGTCGACGTCGGCGATGGCCTTCTTGAAGTCGGTCGCCACCTGAGGGAAGTCCGCGTCGAAGTCGGGCGAGTAGAAGGGCAGGTCCTTGATCTCGATTTCGACGAGTTCGGTGCCTTCGGGGGCGAGGTTCTGCAGCACGCGCGCCAGGCGACGGTTGATGGACGTGCTGGAGATGCTGCCGACGATGTATCCGATGGTGCGAGTCACAGGTGTGTTCCTTCTGTTCGGGCTCAGTCATGAGCCATGTGCATTCATCGTGCTCAACGCACCGTCCGGAAATTAAATTCCTTTGCATAGAACGTAAATGTCCGTCGCAGGGGGGATGCCGACGTGCCGAGGCGCCTCGTAGCGTGGAGGCATGCGATGCATTGAGCGAAGGAACGAGTCGAAATGACCTCAGGAACGCTTCAACTGACCGGCATAACGAAGAGCTACGGTACTCGCCTGGTGCTCGACGACGTCACCTTCCCGGTCGTCGCCGGCCACCTCACCGGCTTCGTCGGCGGCAACGGCGCAGGCAAGACGACCACGATGCGCATCGTGCTCGGGCTGCTCGCCTCCGACGGCGGATCCGTCACGCTCGGCGGCACCACGCTGACGCCTGATGCACGCCGCCAGTTCGGCTACATGCCGGAGGAGCGCGGGCTGTACCCGAAGATGAAGGTACTTGAGCAGGTCGTGTACTTCGCCCGCCTGCACGGATTCTCCAAGACGGATGCCACGTCGCATGCGACCGCGCTTCTCGAAGAGCTCGGACTCGGCGAGCGCCTGAACGACAACATCGAGGCATTGTCGCTCGGTAATCAGCAGCGGGCGCAGATCGCGGCATCCCTCGTGCACGATCCGGAGGTGCTGATCCTCGACGAGCCGTTCTCGGGTCTCGACCCGCTCGCCGTCGAAAAGGTCGCCGGCGTGCTGCAGGAACGTGCGGCGCGCGGGGTCTCGGTGCTGTTCTCCTCGCATCAGCTCGATGTCGTGGAGCGCCTGTGCGATGACCTGGTCATCATCGCAGGCGGAACGATCCGGGCTGCAGGACCCCGCGACCAGCTGCGCGAGCAGCACTCGGCCCCTCGATGGGAGCTGGAGAGCAATGGCGATGTCGGGTGGCTGCGCGAGGAGCCGGGCGTCACGGTCGTCGATTTCGAGGGCGGGAACGCCGTGTTCGACACAGACGATCCGGCCTCCGCGCAGCGCGTGCTCCGGCGCGCGTTGCAGGACGGTGACGTCAGCAGGTTCGGTCCGCAGCATCCCACCCTCGCCCAGATCTTCAAGGAGGTCATCCAGTGAACCCTTCGACAGGCTCAGGGACCGGTTACGGTTCGACCGTCTCCACCGGACAGGGCGTCTGGCTCGTCGCAGAGCGCGAACTGAGCACCAAACTGCGCAGCAAGGCCTATCTGATCTCGACCGGCATCCTGCTGCTGATCGCCCTCGCCGGCGTCATCTGGGCCGGCGTTGCGAGCGCCACTCCGAGTTCGACGCCGATCGCGGCGACGAGCACGGCGGCTTCCGCCCTTCAGGGCGCTGAGGGCTACAAGATCACCGACGTCTCCGATCGCGCCGAGGCGGAGAAGCTCGTCGCCGACGGAACGGTCGATGCCGCGGTGATCGATGACAGCTCGTCACCGACCGGCATGGTCATCATCGCCGACAAGGAGGCGCCGCAGTCGCTGCTGATGATGCTCTCCGAGTCGCCGCCCGTTGAGCTTCTCAATCCGGATGCCGGCGCAGGCGGACTCCGCTATCTGCTGGGCATCGGCTTCGGCCTCGTGTTCATGATGTCGGCGATCACCTTCGGGTCACCGATCGCGACGAGCGTCGTCGAGGAGAAGCAGACCCGAGTGATCGAGATCCTCCTCTCGACGATCCCCGCACGGGTCCTGCTCGCCGGCAAGGTGATCGGGAACACGCTGTTGACGATCTCGCAGATCCTGCTGCTGGTGGTGGTCGGCGCGATCGGGCTCATGGTGTCGGGCCAGACCGCCGTGCTGCAGGGCATCGGCGGGCCCATCGCCTGGTTCGCGGTGTTCTTCTTCTTCGGCTTCATCCTGCTCGCGGCGATGTTCGCGGCGGCGGGGTCGATGGTCTCGCGCCAGGAGGATGTCGGCGCCACCATGACGCCGGTGATGTATCTGACGATGATCCCGTACTTCCTCGTGATCTTCTTCGGTGACAACCCGGTGGTCATGACCGTGCTCTCGTACGTGCCGTTCTCGGCTCCGGTGGGGATGCCGATCCGTCTGTTCTTCAACGAGGCGGCCTGGTGGGAGCCGCTCGCCTCCCTCGCGATCATGCTCGTGGCCTGCGTCGTCGTCGTGCTGATCGGCGCGAAGATCTACGAGAACTCACTGCTGAAGATGGGTGCGCGCGTCAAGCTGCGCGAGGCGCTGCGCGGCTGAGGTGCGGGCACACCCTCGGAAGCTCGGGCGCCATGAGCGGTTCGTCATTCCGCGTCATCCGGAATATGCGCTCGCATGAAGGGGTTAGCGTAGGAGCAACGCGGACAACGGGGTTGGCCCAGATTCAGACCCCGAAAGGCACCATGAGCACGTCCACCATCGAGCGCAGCGCTGAGACGTCCGTACCCGTCCTCGACATCCTCTCGGCGCGCTGGAGTCCGCGCGCCTTCGACGCCGAGACCCCGATCGACGAGGACAAGCTCGCGTCCGCCCTGGAAGCAGCGCGCTGGTCGCCCTCTGCGAGCAACACCCAGCCGTGGCGCTTCATCGTGGCTCGACGTGGCACCGAACTGCACGCGAAGATCGACGCGGCACTGATGGGCTTCAACCGCGAGTGGGCGGGCAGCGCTGCCGTGCTGATCGCCGCGTTCGCGGAGCAGGCGGATGCTGACGGCAACCCCCGTCCCTGGGCGCAGTACGACCTCGGACAGGCCGTGGCCCATCTCTCCGTTCAGGCTCATTCCGACGGGCTCTTCGTGCACCAGATGGGTGGTGTCGAGCGTGATCAGCTCGCTGCCCTTCCCGGCGTCGAAGACCGTTTCGCGCCGATCTCTGTGATCGCGCTCGGCGAGCTCGGAGACCCCTCAGCACTCTCCGAGAAGCTGCAGCAGCGCGACATCGCGCCGCGCACCCGGCGAGCGCTCGCGGAGACAGTGATCGCCAGCGCCTGACACGGCCTGCGCTGAGCTCGGCCCGCACCGGGCTCAGCGCGTGCGCAACCCGTCCAGCGCGACGGCGAGAACGTCTTCGGCGAGCTCGGCCGCACCCTCCGGCCCGCTCGGCCGGTACCACTCGACGATCGAGTTGACCATGCCGAACAGCAGCCTCGTGGCGACCGCCGCTCCGACGTCGGCGCGCACCGTCCCCTCGGCCTGAGCGGCCCGCACCATATCGGTGATCTGATCGTCGAATCCGCGCCGCCGCTGGAGCGCCGCGCGTTCGACGTCGCTGTTGCCGCGCACCCGCAGCAGCAGTGTCACGTACGCGAGCTTGTCGACGAGCACACGCACCGCACCTCGAAGCACGTACTCGAGCCGATCGCCCGCAGAGCCCGCTGTCGCCCCCGGTTCACGCAGCACGGCTTCCAACGACCCCATCGCCTCGTCGAGGGCAAGCTCGAGCAGACGCTCCTTCGACGCGTAGTGGTGATACAGCGCGGACTTCGAGAGGCCGAGGCGTTCGGCGAGCGAGGCCACCGAGGTCGCGTCGTACCCGTGTTCGATGAAGACCTGCACGGCGATCTCGAGGATCTGCCGCTGGTCGTAGCCCGGTCGCCCTCGGCGTGCAGCGGGCATCGCTGCCGCGACTTCTTCGGACGATGGCACTGACACGCGTTCCAGTCTGACACCAGCGATTGCCGACGCCGCGCAACCTTGGCATAATAATTACTGAACGATCGGTCAGAAACTGCCGGGCCGGACCAGACGACGCAGTCAGGAGCGCACATGAACGAGGAACCCCTCGTCATCGAACGCAGCCCCGACCGCGTCGTCGCCCGGTTGAACCGCCCCGACAAGCGCAACGCGATCGACCGCGAGATCATCGACGTGCTGCATGCGCTGTGCGAGGAACTCGAGACCGAGCCGCGCATCCTGATCCTCACCGGCGTCGACGGCGTGTTCGCGGCCGGCGCCGACATCACCCAGTTGCGCGCCCGTCGCGCCGAAGACGCACGCCGCGGCATCAACGCCACCGCCTTCATCCGCATCCATGAGCTGCCGATGCCGGTGATCGCCGCGATCGACGGCTATGCACTCGGTGGAGGCGCCGAGCTCGCCTACGCGGCCGACATCCGCATCGCCACGCCAACGCTGAAGATCGGCAACCCAGAGACCGGTCTCGGCATCATGGCCGCAGCCGGCGGAACCTGGCGGCTGCGAGAGATCGTCGGCGACGGCCTGGCGAGCGAGATGCTGCTCACCGGGCGACTTCTCACTGCGGACGAGGCGCTGCGCGCCGGCCTCGTCTCCAGCATCCACGCCGCCGATGAGCTGCTCGTGGCAGCGCACGCGATCGCGGATCGGATCGCCGCGAACGATCCGCTCGCCACCCAGCACACCAAACGGGCCATGCGTGCACCGCGCGAGACGCATCCCGGTATCGACGGCGATCTGCAGGCCGAGCTGTTCGAGAGCCCGGAGAAGATGCGCCGGATGACCGAGTTCCTGGAGAGGCGAGGCCGACGGTGAAGGTGGGTGTACTCGGCGGAGGCCGCATGGGCGCAGGGATCGCGCATGCATTCCTGCTGGCCGGTTCCGATGTCATCATCGTCGAACGCGACGGCGCCGCGATGACGGCGGCGGTGCATCGCATCCACGAGAGCCTTGAGCGCTCCGTGAAGCGCGACAGCACCGAACGGACGCTCGACGACCTGAACGCGGCCCTCCGCGCAGGCACGGATGCCGGAATCCTCGCAGACCGTGACCTCGTGATCGAGGCCGTTCCGGAGGACCGTGCGCTCAAGTCCGAGGCGCTCGCCCGCGTGGAGAGCGTGCTGGCCGCCGATGCGGTGCTCGCCTCGAACACGTCATCGATCTCGATCGACGCCCTGGCTGCATCGCTCACCCGTCCGCAGAGGTTCCTCGGTCTGCACTTCTTCAATCCGGTGCCGTCGTCGTCGCTGGTCGAGATCGTGTGCGGATCCGCGACGGATCCGGCACTCGCCGACCGGGCGCGCGACTGGGTGGAGACACTGGGAAAGACGCCGATAGTCGTCCGCGACTCCCCCGGCTTCGCGTCCAGTCGGCTCGGCCTCGTGCTCGCACTCGAAGCGATCAGGATGCTGGATGCCGGCGTCGCCTCGGCGGAGGACATCGACCGGGCCATGGAGCTCGGGTACCGGCATCCGATGGGCCCGCTGCGCACGACCGATGTCGTCGGCCTCGACGTGCGCCTCGGCATCGCCGAAGAGCTGTACGCGACCCTCGGCGAACGCTTCGCACCGCCGGCGCTGCTCAGGCAGATGGTCACGGAGGGCAGGCTCGGCCGCAAGAGCGGCCAAGGCTTCTACAGATGGGATGACGAATGAGCGAGGTTCTGCCCGGCTACGTCCAGGGCGCATGGTGGACGCCGGACTCGGACGCCGGTGCACTGATCGTCCGTGATGCCTCGACCGGCGAGGAGATCACCAGGGTCAGCAGTCAGGGCATCGATCTGACAGGCGCACTCGACTACGCCCGCACGGTCGGTCAGGCATCGCTGGGAGCGCTGACGTTCCACCAGCGTGCCGTGCTGCTCAAACAGTTCGCGCTCGCGCTCACCGAGCGCAAGAACGAGCTCTACGCCCTCTCGGCGCGCACCGGGGCGACGACGGCCGACTCCTGGGTCGACATCGACGGCGGCATCGGGGTGCTGTTCGCCTACTCCGGTAAGGGGCGCCGCGAACTGCCCAACGGCCACGTGTACGTCGACGGCCCGATCGAGCCGCTTTCGAAGGACGGCACGTTCCTCGGCCGCCATGTGTTCACGCGGCTTCCGGGCGTCGCAGTGCAGATCAACGCATTCAACTTCCCGGTGTGGGGCGCGCTCGAGAAGTTCGCGCCCGCATTCCTCGCGGGGATGCCGACGCTCGTGAAGCCCGCGACGCCGACCGGCTATCTCGCCGAGGCCTTCGTGCGCATCCTCGTCGAATCGGAGCTGCTGCCGGACGGGTCGCTGCAGCTGGTCAGCGGCAGCGTGCCCACGCTTTTCGACGACCTGCGCCTGGGCGACATCGTCGGGTTCACCGGCAGTGCGTCCACGGCGGCAGAACTGCGATCGCAGACTCCGCAGGGCGTGAGGTTCACCGCCGAGACCGACTCGATCAACGCCTCGGTGCTCGGCCCCGACGGGGTCGCGGGAACGCCCGAGTTCGACGCCTACGTACGCCAACTGGTCACCGAGCTGACGACCAAGGCGGGGCAGAAGTGCACGGCGATCCGACGCGCGATCGTGCCGACAGCATCCGCCGACGCCATCATCGACGCGGTGCGCGCACGGCTCGAGGCGAAGATCGTGATCGGCGACCCGCGCGCCGAGGGTGTGACGATGGGCCCGCTCGTCTCGCTCGCCCAGCGCGACGAGGTGCTGCGACAGGTGCAGGTGCTGCAGGATGCGGGCGGCCGGATCGTCGTCGGCTCCAGCGATGCGCCGGAGGTGCGCGGCGTCGACGGCTCCTCCGCGGCCGACGGTGCCTTCGTCGCCCCGATGCTGCTGCGCTTCGACGACGCAGGGGCGGATGCCGTGCACGAGGTCGAGGCATTCGGCCCCGTGGCTTCACTGCTGACCTACTCCACGACGTCTGAGGCCGCGTCTCTCGTTGCCCACGGCGGCGGATCGCTCGTGACCAGCGTCGCGACGCACGACCCTGAGTTCGCCGCCGAACTCATGACCGGCATCGCCGCCTCGAACGGACGAGTTCTGTTCCTCGACCGCGATGACGCGCGCTCATCCACGGGGCACGGATCGCCGATGCCCGGTCTCGTGCACGGCGGTCCGGGCCGCGCGGGCGGGGGTGAAGAGCTCGGCGGCATCCGCGCCGTGCTGCACCACATGCAGCGCACGGCCGTGCAGGGATCGCCCGACATGCTGACGGCGCTGACGGGTGTGTGGCATGTCGGGGCGACGGCCCGGTATGACGGCATCCATCCGTTCCGGAAGTCGCTGGCAGAGCTGCAGGTCGGCGACCGCATCGCCTCAGCGTCTCGTGAGGTGACGCTCGACGACATCGAGACGTTCGCCCACTTCACCGGCGACACCTTCTACGCGCACATGGACGAGCAGGCCGCCGCCGCGAACCCGTTCTTCCCCGGACGCGTCGCCCACGGCTATCTGCTCGTGTCGTGGGCCGCTGGGCTGTTCGTCGATCCTGAGCCCGGTCCCGTGCTCGCGAACTACGGGCTGGAGAATCTGCGCTTCATCACTCCGGTCTCGCCGGGCGACAGCATCCGCGTCGAACTGACTGCGAAGCAGATCACGCCTCGGGAGACCGATGAGTACGGCGAGGTGCGCTGGGATGCCGTGATCCGCAACCAGAACGAGGAGACGGTGGCGACGTACGACGTGCTGACGCTGGTGGAGAAGGAGCGCTCAGCCGCGTAACGCGAGCACGAACGGCAGTACCTCGCTCGCTCCCGCCTGCCGGAGGGAACGGGCGGCGACGGTGAGGGTCCAACGACTGTCGGCCTGGTCATCGACGAGCAGCACCGGCCCGTCGGGGATCTCGAGTCCATCCGCGCTGAAGCGCTCCCAGAGACCCGCGAGCCGGAACGCGCTGTTGCCACCCGGCTGTCCGGTGGGTCCGCCGTCGACCAGCGTCAGCGGGCCGATGAAGGGCAGCTTGCCGATCTCGGCGATCCCGTGCGCGAGCGAGTCGACGAGCAGAGGACGCGATCGCGACGGCATCGCGACGACCGCGACGGGTCGCTCGGCCCATCCCCACCCTGCGAGCACCCGCACGCAGCCGGCGAGCACCTGCGGGGTCACCGGGCCATCGGGCGCACCCGCTGCGAACAACGTACGCAGCGTGCCGCCCCATCCGAGGTCGGTGAGTCGGGCCAGCGCTCGTCCGCTGCCGGCCTGCTCAGCCGCAGGAATGCGACCCTTCACCGGAACCCCGAGTCGGTCGGCGCCCGTCGGCCACATGCGGCGCGGGTCGATCGCAACGCCGACCCGGTCGAGGGACTCGGATGCCGCAGATGTCGCCGCCTGCCCGATCTCGCGAGGGAACCACGCACCGGCGCAGTTGTCGCACCGCCCGCAGGGCGCGGCCGTGTCGTCATCGAGCGAACGCTGCAGGAACTCCATCCGACATCCGTCGGTCTGCTCGTATTCGAGCATGTACTGCTGCTCTGCGACGCGTTCGGCGGCGATGCGCTCGTAGCGGTCCCGGTCGTAGACCCAGCTCTCACCGGTGGCGACCCACCCGCCCTGCACCCGGCGCACCGCACCGTCCACATCGAGAACCTTGAGCAGCAGTTCGAGCGGGGTGCGACGGATGTCGACCATCGCCTCGAGTACAGGGGTCGAGATCGGCGCATCGCCGAGGGCTGCGATCACGCGCTCGGCGCGCTCCTGATCGGGCATGGATGCCGTGGCGAAGTAGTGCCAGATGTCGCGGTCCTCGGGTCCTGGTAGCAGCAGCACATCCGCGCTCTCGCTCGCTCGCCCTGCACGCCCCACCTGCTGGTAATAGGCCACCGGCGACGACGGCGCTCCGAGGTGCAGCACGAAACCGAGGTCGGGCTTGTCGAAGCCCATACCGAGCGCACTCGTCGCGACGAGCGCCTTCACCTCGTTGCGCTTGAGCATGCCCTCCGATTCCTCACGCTCATCGGTGTCGGTCTGCCCGGTGTACGCGCGCACCTCATGGCCGCGCTCGCGCAGCAGCCGGGCGGTGTCGACGGCCGCGGCGACGGTGAGCGTGTAGATGATGCCCGATCCTGGCAGGTCGTCGATATGGCTGAGCAGCCAGGCCAACCGGCGGGCCGCATCGGGAAGGCGCAGCACGCCGAGTCGCAGGGATGCGCGGGCGAGCGGGCCGCGGATCGTGAGCACACCGTCGTCGGCCATGTCGTCTCCCGTGCCCGCGACCCCGAGCTGCTCCTCGACGTCGGCGACGACCCGGCTGTTCGCCGTCGCCGTCGTGGCGAGCACCGGCACCTCCGCAGGCATCTGCGTGATGAGGTCGCGCAGGCGCCGGTAGTCAGGGCGGAAGTCGTGACCCCAGTCGCTGATGCAGTGCGCCTCGTCGACGACGAGCATGCCGATGCGGCGCACGAGCGCCGGCAGTTGCTGCTCACGGAAGGCGGGGTTGTTCAGCCTCTCCGGCGACACCAGCAGCACGTCGACCTCGTCGCGGTCGAGCTGGGCGAGCACGTCGCCCCATTCGTGCGCGTTCGTCGAGTTGATCGCCACCGCGCGCACGCCGGCGCGTTCGGCCGCCGCGATCTGGTCACGCATCAGCGCCAGCAGCGGCGAGACGAGCACCGTGGGACCGGCGCCCTGCCGGCGCAGCAACAGGGTCGCGACGAAGTAGACGGCGGACTTTCCCCAGCCGGTCCGCTGCACCACGAGCGCCCGCCGCCGCTGGGCGACCAGCGCCTCGATCGCTTCGTACTGCCCCTCATGGAAGTCGGCATCGGGGCGGCCGACGAGATCGCGCAGTGCGGCGAGGGCGGCAGCGCGAATGTCGACGGCAGAGAGGGAGGCCATGCACCCACTCTGCCTCAGACGACCGACACCGGCCACCCGACGCCGCTTGACCTGACTGAGCTGGATCCTCCGTGGTGATCGCCACGGCGATCAAGCAGGAAGCAGCTGCGCCTAATGGACTGATCCAGCAAGCGCACGCGCAGGCCGGTCACACGACGACGCCCTGCCGGTTGTCGGAGGCCCAGCGTATGCTGGAGATGTAGACGAAAGGGGATCCCATGGCCAAGGCAGCAACCGCCCCGGAGCCGGTGGATTTCGACCCGATGATCTACGACATAATGCGCGAGACGGCGACCGAGCTTCGCGGCGAGTACATCTGGCTGTCGGACCACGCTGACACGGCGGCTGAGCGTGACGCAGCGACGACCGCGCACATCACTCTCTGGCAGGACGTGAACAGCGTGTCCGGTCGAGATCTCGCGACGATCCAGGCGAAGACCGACGAGTACCGATCGCGTCTTCGTCAGCTGCGCGCGACTGCGTGAGCTGGCGGGATGATCTCAGCGCGGCCGAGCTGCGCGAGATCTTCGATCGCAAGATCGCGCCCACGCTGACCGTCGGCGTCGCCGCTGAGCTGCACCCCTCTGTCGTGTTCGTGGGAGCTGCTCGAACCATACTGAGATGCAAATGCGTTCCATAGGAGCGGCCGGTGTGTCCGACCTCTCCGATCAGCTGGCCACCGGCGACGGTTTCTCCGTCCCGCACGAGCAGCTGGTGCAAGTACTGCGTTTCGGTGCGGTCGCTGTGCGTGATGATGACGTGGAGCCCCATGGCACTGTCATCGACAGTGGAGACGGCGAGGTCCATCCCAGAGTGCAGGTATGCGTAGCCCGTGAGCGACGCATCTCGCATCCCCCGCGAGGATCAGTTGCGCGACCTGTTTCGCGGCACGTTCAGGAGCCTGATCCGCCTGGAGGATTCGTTCCTGGTGGAGATCGAGATCAGCGGTGAGGCGCTGCGTTTCGAGCATCCCGATCCGTCTGAAGCGTACGGCCGGGCGCTCCTGGAACTCGTCTCCCGCTCCCGCTGAGGCTCGAAACCCGTACCCGGCGTGCGAGCCTGGCCCACTTATGGGATAATTACTGAACGTACGGTCAGGAAAGACGAAGGAGTCGCGATGACCATCCCTGATGTCGCGAGTGAGCTCTCCGCCGAGCAGCGCCGATTCGACGAGATCATCGCCGCCGATTCGCGCATCGAGCCGCGCGACTGGATGCCGGATGCCTATCGCCGCGCGCTGATCCGCCAGATCGGCCAGCACGCGCACTCCGAGATCATCGGCATGCAGCCGGAGGGCAACTGGATCACCCGCGCCCCGAGCCTCAAGCGCAAAGCCATCCTGATGGCGAAGGTGCAGGACGAGGCCGGCCACGGACTGTATCTCTACTCAGCCGCGCAGACTCTCGGCATCACGCGCGACGAGATGACCACCCAGCTCATCGAAGGCAAGGCGAAGTACTCGTCGATCTTCAACTACCCCACCCCGACCTGGGCCGACATGGGGGCGATCGGCTGGCTCGTCGACGGCGCGGCGATCTGCAACCAGGTGCCGCTGTGCCGCGCGTCCTACGGACCGTACGGGCGGGCGATGATCCGCATCTGCAAGGAGGAATCGTTCCACCAGCGGCAGGGTTTCGAGATCCTGCTGTCGCTGATGCAGGGAACGGTTGCGCAGCAGAAGATGGCGCAGGATGCCGTCGACCGCTGGTACTGGCCGAGCCTGATGATGTTCGGTCCTCCGGACGGCGACTCCCCCAACTCGGCGCAGTCGATGGCGTGGAACATCAAGCGGTTCTCGAACGATGAACTGCGCCAGCGGTTCATCGGGATGCTGGTGCCCCAGGCCGAGGCGCTGGGCATCACGCTGCCGGATCCGGAGCTGCATCTCGAAGAGGAGACCGGGCAGTACGTCGGCGGCGAGATCGACTGGACCGAGTTCATCGAGGTGCTCGGCGGCAACGGTCCGATGAATGCAGAGCGGCTGCGGGCCCGGCGCGAAGCACATGAGGACGGCGCCTGGGTGCGCGAGGCCGCTGCGGAGTATGCGCGCAAGCAGGTCACCCGCAACTCGAGCTCGAAGGAGGCCGCATGATGGTGAGCACCGAGACCGCATCCGAGACCTGGCCCCTGTGGGAGGTGTTCGTCCGCGCGAACCGCGGCATGAGCCACGTGCACGCCGGGTCACTGCACGCGCCGGACGCCGAACTCGCCGTCCGCAACGCCCGCGACCTGTACACGCGTCGCGGCGAGGGCACGTCCATCTGGGTCGTGCCGGCGGATGCCATCACCACGAGCGATCCGGATGCCAAGGGCTCGTTCTTCGAAAGCCCCGCAGGCAAGAACTACCGTCACGCGGTGTACTACACCGCATCCGAGGGGGTGCCCCACCTATGACCGACTCCGCCTTCCCCCGCGGGTCGTTGAGCGATGCCTTCCCCCGCGGGTCGTTGAGCGATGCCTTCCCCCGCGGGTCGTTGAGCGATGCCTTCCCCCGCGGGTCGTTGAGCGAGCGCAGCGAGACGAAACGCGTTGAGCGAGGAGCGCAGCGACGAGACGAAACGCCCACCGAAGTGCAGGCTTCGACTCCCTCCGGTCGCTCAACCCGTTTCGTCTCGCCTTCGGCTCGCTCAACGCCCCGAGAGGAGGCCGCCAGAGGCGAGTCGAAACGTCCCGCCCCGCACGTCACGGTCGACGAGGTCGAACTCGCCGCCGAACTCACGGGCGATACCGACACCACCGCGACTCCCGCCGTGGCCGAGTACGCCCTCTGGCTCGGCGATGACGCGCTGATTCTGTCGCAGCAGCTCGGCGGATGGATCGCACACGCGCCCGAGCTCGAAGAAGACGTCGCGCTCGGCAACATCGCCCTCGATCTGCTCGGTCATGCACGGTCGCTCCTGCACTATGCGTCCACAGCCTGGGCAGGCACCACCGACGGCCGCAGCGAAGACGATCTGGCGTACTTCCGCGACGAGGCGGACTTCCGCAGCGCCTGGCTCTTCGAGCAGCCCAACGGAGACTTCGCGCAGACGATCGCGCGGCAGCTCACGGCATCCGCCTACATGTTCGAGCTCTACTCGGCTCTTCGTGCATCGAAGGATGCGACGCTCGCCGCCGTCGCAGAGAAGGCGCTGAAGGAGGTCGACTACCACCGCGACCATGCCGTGCAATGGACGCTGCGCCTCGCCGGCGGTACCGAGGAGTCGCGACGGCGAATAATCCGCGCGCTCCGGGATGTGTGGCCGTACGTCGACGAGCTGTTCCGCGACGAACCTCTGATCGACGAGCTGGGCGGCATCGCGGCTCGCCCGTCCACTCTGCGCCCAGGGTTCGACGCGGCGATCGCCGCGGTCTTCACCGAGGCCGAACTCGACATCCCCGATGTGAGCGCGTCATCGGGCGGCGGCCGCCGCGGTCGGCACTTCCCCACCATGGGACATCTCCTCGCCGAGATGCAGGTCCTGGCGAGGCAGCATCCGGGGGCATCATGGTGACGAAGACGACCACGCGCCGCGCACACGCCTGGGCGGTCGCCGCCACGGTGACCGACCCCGAGATCCCCGTGCTCACGATCGAAGACCTCGGCGTGCTGAGAGACGTGACCATCGATCACGAGACGGTGATCGTCACGCTCACCCCCACGTACAGCGGATGCCCCGCGCTCGACGCGATGCGCGACGACGTGGTCCTCGCACTCACGGCGGTGGGCTTCGACGACGTCGAGGTGCGCACCACGCTGTCTCCGGCGTGGACGACGGATTGGATGACGGATGCCGGCAAGCAGAAGCTCCGCGACTACGGCATCGCCCCGCCGCACGCGCGTGCCGCAACCCTTCGACAGGCTCAGGGAGCGCAAGGCCCGGTCAGGCTGCAACTCGCGGTGAAGTGCCCCCGCTGCGGATCGCTTGACACCCGCGAGGTCGCCCGCTTCGGTTCGACCTCGTGCAAGGCGCTCTTCGAGTGCCGCGCCTGCCTCGAACCCTTCGACCACTTCAAGGTGCTGTGATGAGAACGACCACGCGTCGTCGGGGGCGCTTCCACGAGCTCACCGTCTCCGATGTGCGGCCGCTGACGTCGGAGAGCATCGAGGTCACGTTCACGGTTCCTCCCGAGCTGCAGGGCGAGTACGACTATCTTCCCGGGCAGTACGTGGCGCTGCGCGCGCGCGTCGAAGGCCATGAGGTACGGCGCAGTTACTCGATCTGCCGACCGCCGATCGTGCCGACAGAGGCAATGCCCGGCAGCATCAGCGTCGGCATCAAACGCGACCGCGGTGGACTGTTCTCAGTCTGGGCACACGAGAATCTGAAACCCGGCGACCGTATCGAGGTGATGAGTCCAGAGGGCACGTTCACCACGAACCTCCCCGACCTCGACCATGCGCACGTCGCCGGCATCGCGGCGGGCTCCGGCGTGACGCCGATGATGGCTCTCGCGTCGCACGTGCTGGCGTCGTCGCCGACCGCGCGGTTCAGCCTGGTCTACACGAACCGGGCAACCCAGGACGTCATGTTCCTCGACGAACTCGCCGACCTCAAGGACCGCTACCCGGCTCGCCTCGCCCTGCACCACGTGCTCTCCCGTGAGCAGCGCACCGCACCGCTGCTGTCAGGACGCATCGACGCCGACAAGCTGAACGCGATCCTCGACGACCTGCTGCCTCCGAGCACGGTGACCGAGTGGTTCCTCTGCGGACCGTTCGATCTCGTCGCCCTCTGTCGCGACACGCTCGAGAGTCGGGGGGTGCCGCCTGGCAGCATCCGCTTCGAACTGTTCACGAGCGATGCCGACGGCCCGCGCATCGACCGCGGGCGCCCGGTCGTCATCGGCGAGGGCGACGAGACGCGGCGCATCGAGTTCACCCTCGACGGGCTTTCATCAACCGTGGAGTCGCCGGTCGCGGCGAACGAGGCGATTCTGGATGCTGCGCTGCGAGTGCGCGGCGACGTGCCGTTCGCGTGCGCCGGAGGCGTCTGCGGAACGTGCCGTGCGCGGCTGATCGAGGGTGAGGTGCGGATGACTCAGAACTACGCCCTGGAGCCCGACGAGATCGAGCGCGGATACGTCCTGACGTGCCAGTCCCACCCGACGACGAAGAGCGTGGCCGTCGACTACGACTCCTGATCCGACACGACGCCCGACCCGAGCCGAGGAGCGAACATGATCGACCTGACCATCACCGACGACGTCGCCCACGTGGTCCTGAACGCTCCGCACAAGCGCAATGCGCTCGACGTCGAGGCGCTGACAGAACTCGGCGACGCGTACGACGCAGCCGAGGCCGCGGGCGTGCGGGCTCTCGTGCTCCGCGGCGAGGGTGCCGGATTCTGCGCCGGGCGCGACATCGCCGGCGTGGACCCGGCAACCGACGATGTGACCGGATACCTCAGCCGGCTCGTCACTCCGGTGCTGCAGAAGATGTCGGCATTCCCCGCTCCCACGTTCGCGGCCGCGCACGGCGCGTGCCTCGGCGTCGGGCTCGGGCTACTGATCGCCACGGACGTCGTCTACGTCGCCGACACCGCGAAGATCGGCTCGCCGTTCGCCGCACTCGGGGCGACGCTCGACTCCGGCGGGCACGCACTGTTCTACGAGCGCCTCGGCGCACACAAGACGCTCGACCTCGTCTACACAGGGCGACTGATGAGCGGCACCGAAGCTGTGCAGTCGGGACTTTTCTCGCAGGTGCTGCCGGCCGCCGAAGTGATCGCGGCGACCGTTGCCGCAGCATCCGCGGCCGGCGCCGGCGCGACGCAGGCGTTCCTCGCCAGCAAGCGCCTCGTCGCCAGGCTGCGCGACGAGCGCCTCGCGCTGTGGGATGCCGTGGCAGAGGAGAACCTGAATCAGGCGTCGCTGCGCGACACCGACGACTACCGCGAGGGCTTCGCGGCGTTCCAGCAGAAGCGCCCGCCGCAGTTCACGGGGAAGTAGCTCTCGGCTGCGCCGGCACTACACCGCTACAGCGCCCGGAGGATGTCGTCCACCCGCTCCTTCGCATCGCCGAACAGCATCTGCGCGTTGTCCCGGAAGAACAGCGGATTCTGCACTCCTGCGTATCCGGACGCCATCGAGCGCTTGAACACGATGACGTTCTCAGCCTCCCAGACCCGTAGCACCGGCATGCCCGCAATCGGACTCGACGGGTCCTCTGCGGCGGCCGGATTCACGGTGTCGTTCGCACCGATCACGAGGACGACAGCCGTGGATGACAGGTCGTCGTTGATCTCGTCCATCTCGAGCACGATGTCGTACGGCACCTTGGCCTCGGCCAGCAGCACGTTCATGTGTCCCGGCAGGCGCCCGGCGACAGGGTGGATGCCGAACTTCACATCCACGCCGCGATCGCGCAGCTTCTGCGTCAGCTCGGCGACCGGATACTGCGCCTGCGCGACCGCCATGCCGTAGCCGGGCGTGATCACGACGGAAGACGCACCGGACAGCATGTCGGCGACCGAGGCCGCATCGATCTCGCGGTGCTCACCGTGGTCGACATCATCCGAGCTCGGAGCGGCGATGCCGAACCCGCCGGCGATCACCGAGATGAACGAGCGGTTCATCGCCTTGCACATGATGTACGACAGGTATGCACCGGACGATCCGACCAGCGCGCCGGTGACGATGAGCAGGTCGTTGTTCAGCAGGAAGCCCGCGGCGGCCGCGGCCCAGCCCGAGTAGCTGTTGAGCATCGAGACGACCACGGGCATGTCGCCGCCGCCGATCGAAGCGACCAGGTGCCATCCGAGCGCGAGGGACAGGGTCGTGACGACGATGAGCAACGCGAGGGACGGGGTGATGACGTACCAGACCGTCAGGGCGATGAACACGACGATCGCGCCGACGTTCAGCAGGTTCTTGCCCGGCAGCATGAGCGGCTTCGACGAGATGCGCCCTGAGAGCTTCAGGAACGCGACGATCGATCCGGTGAAGGTGACACCGCCGATGAAGATGCCGATGAACACCTCGGCGTGGTGGACGTCGGCGAGAGCGCCGGTGAGTCCGGGGGCGTACAGGTGACCGTTCCAGCCGACCAGCACTGCGGCGAGACCGACGAAGCTGTGCAGCAGCGCGATCAGCTCTGGCATGCCCGTCATCTCGACGCTGCGCGCCCGCCACAGACCGATCACGGCACCGACGAGCATCGCGACGAGCAGCAGCACGAGGCCGACGACGGCCTGCGGCTGACCCCACGCCCCCTGGAAGGTGACCCAGATCGTGGCGACCAGCGCGATCGCCATGCCGACCATGCCGTAGGTGACCCCGGCGCGCGAGGATTCGTGCCGGCTGAGCCCCGCAAGGCTCATGATGAACAGCAATGCGGCGACGATATAGGCGGCACCCGCGACGGATGCGGCGATCGCTGAGCCTGTCGAAGCGTCGATGGTGCTCACTTGCCGGCTCCCTTCGAGAACATGTTCAGCATTCGCCGCGTGACCGCGAACCCTCCGAAGATGTTGACGGATGCCACGAGCACGGCGAGCGCGGACAGGATCTGCACCACGATGTTCGGGGTCGCGATCTGCACGATCGCGCCGACGACGATGATGCCCGAGATGGCGTTCGTGACACTCATCAGCGGCGTGTGCAGCGCGTGCGACACCTTGCCGATGACGTAGAAGCCGACGACGACCGACAACATCAGCACGGTGAAGTGCTGCGGCAGCGGCGCCGGAGCGACGGCGTTGACGAGGAACAGCGCGGCGATGCCGGCGGCGATCAGGGCGACCTTCGCTCCGGCCGAGAGAGGCTTCTTCGCTTCGACAGGCTCAGCGAGCGAAGAGCTTCCGGTCCCTGAGCTTGTCGAAGGGCCCGGCGCCGCCGACACCTGCACGGGTGGTGGCGGCCAGGTCTCCTCGCCGTCGCGAACCACCGTGACCGCGCGTTGCACGACGTCCTCGAAGTCGAGGACGAGCTGCCCGTCCTTGCCTGGGGTCATCAGCTTCAGCAGGTTGACGAGGTTCGTGCCGTACAACTGCGAAGCCTGGGTGGGGAGGCGCCCGGCGAGGTCGGTGTAGCCGAGGATGATCACGCCGTTGTCGGTGACGACGCGCTGTCCGCCCACCGAGCCCTCGACGTTGCCTCCCTGCGCCGCGGCCATGTCGACGATGACGCTGCCGGGCTTCATGCTCGCGACATCCGCCGCCGTGATCAGCCGGGGCGCGGCTCGGCCGGGGATGAGCGCTGTCGTGATGATGATGTCGACGTCGGCTGCCTGCTCGGAGTACAGCTCGGCGGCGCGGCGATCATAGGCTTCGCTGGTTGCCTTGGCGTAGCCGTCGGAGGAGACTTCCTTCTGCTCGTCGGGCACGATGACGTCGAGGTACGTCCCGCCAATGGACTTCACCTGGTCGGCGACTTCAGGCCGCGGGTCGGTCGCGCGCACGATCGCGCCGAGGCTGGATGCGGCACCGATCGCGGCGAGACCGGCGACACCGGCACCCGCGACGAGCACCTTGGCCGGCGGCACCTTTCCGGCCGCGGCGACCTGGCCGGTGAAGAACCGGCCGAACTCGTTCGCAGCTTCGACGACCGCGCGGTAACCCGAGATATTCGACATCGAGCTCAGCACATCCATCGACTGCGCGCGCGAGATGCGCGGCACGGCGTCGAGCGCGAGCGCAGTGATCCCGCGGGTCGCAAGCGCCTGCCGCAGCTCCGGACGCAGGTTCGGGCTGAGCTGCGCGATGAGCGTGGCGCCGTCCGCGATGCGGGAGATCTCTGCATCCGTCGGCGCGTTCACCTTCAGCAGGATCGGTGACGCCCATGCCTCCACGGCGGTGACGACCCGCGCGCCGGCGGCCGCATACGCATCGTCGAGGTAGGCGGAGGCCACCCCGGCGCCGGCCTCGACCGCCACGTCGTATCCGATCTTGCGCAACGCGCCCACCGTCTGCGGCGTGGCGGCGACCCTCGTCTCATCATCCTGTTCACGCACGATGCCGATCTGCGTCATGACAGCTCCCGTCTCTCGCCGGCGGCAGACCGAACGGTCCGCCGGCAGCACACATGAGACGAGACTCTATCGACGACGCCTCAGCCGCAAGAGAACATTTCACCCCTGCGATCCGGAAAGATCTCCGGTTCTTGCCGTTTCGCCAACTCCCACCGGCGCGTCGGCAGCGGCCTACGCCGAGGTCAGCACGAGTCCGGCGCCGTCCGCGGCGACGTCCACCAGCACGGTGTCGCCGTCGCGCACCCCACCCGAGAGCAGCGCCGTCGCCAGCTTGTTCTGCACCTCGTTCTGGATGAGCCGGCGCAGCGGACGCGCCCCGTACACCGGGTCGTATCCGCGTTCGGCGAGCCACGACCGGGCATCGGGGGTGACCGCGAGCGTGAGGCGGCGGTCGTGCAACCGCTGCTGCAGTTGATCGACGGTCAGCTCGACGATCTGCGCGAGGTCGTCCTCCGACAGCGCCTGGAACATCACGATGTCGTCGAGCCTGTTCAGGAACTCGGGCCGGAACGACTGCCGCACCATCGCCATCACGGCATCCCGCTTGTCCTCGGCGGACATCACCGGGTCGATGAGGATCGGCGAGCCGATGTTCGAGGTCAGGATCAGGATGACGTTCGAGAAGTCGACCGTGCGCCCCTGACCATCGGTGAGGCGCCCGTCGTCGAGCACCTGCAGCAGCACGTCGAACACCTCAGGGTGGGCCTTCTCGACCTCGTCCAGCAGCACGACGCTGTACGGGCGACGCCGCACCGCCTCGGTGAGCTGCCCGCCCTGCTCGTACCCGACGTATCCGGGAGGTGCACCGACGAGCCGTGAAACGGTGTGCTTCTCGCCGTACTCCGACATGTCGATGCGCACCATGGCGTGCTCGTCGTCGAACAGGAACTCGGCGAGCGCCTTGGCGAGCTCGGTCTTTCCCACACCGGTCGGGCCGAGGAAAAGGAACGATCCGGTAGGGCGACCGGGGTCGCTGATGCCCGCGCGCGAGCGGCGCACGGCATCCGACACCGCCTGCACGGCATCCTTCTGTCCGATCAGTCGCCGCCCGAGCTCGCTCTCCAGATGCAGCAGTTTCTCGCTCTCGCCCTGCAGAAGACGGCCGACCGGGATGCCGGTCCACGCCGCGATGACCGCAGCGATGTCCTCGTCGGTGACCTGCTCGTTCACCATCCGGCCCTCGCCCGATTCGGCGGAGACGGCCTCGGCCTGCTCAGCCTCGGCGATGTCTCGCTCCAGGCGCTTGATCGTCTCGTACTCGAGCTTCGATGCCTTCGTGTAGTCGGCCTCGCGCATCGCGAGGTCTCGCTGCGTGATCGCATCGTCGAGCTGTTTCTTCAGCTCTCCCACACGGTTGAGGCCCTGACGCTCGCGGTCCCAGCGCTCCTCGAGGGCGGCGAGCTCGCGCTCCTGCTCCACCAGCTGCTCGCGCAGCGCGACGAGACGCTCCTTCGACGCGGCATCCTTCTCGCGCTTGAGAGCCAGCTCTTCGAGCTTCATTCGGTCGACCTGACGTTTGAGTTGATCGATCTCGACCGGAGACGAGTCGATCTCCATCTTCAGCCGCGACATGGCTTCGTCCATGAGGTCGATCGCCTTGTCGGGTAGCTGGCGGCTCGGCAGGTACCGGTTCGACAGGGCGGCCGCGGCGACGAGCGCGCTGTCGGCGATGGTCACTCCGTGGTGCGCCTCGTAGCGCCCCTTGAGTCCTCGGAGGATCGCGATGGAGTCCTCGACCGTGGGCTCGCCGACATAGACCTGCTGGAAGCGGCGCTCGAGCGCGGCATCCTTCTCGATGAACTCGCGGTACTCGTTCAGCGTCGTCGCACCGATCAGCCGCAGCTCACCGCGGGCGAGCATGGGCTTGAGCATGTTGGATGCCGCGACCGACCCCTCGCCGCCGCCGGCGCCCATCAGCGTGTGCAGCTCGTCGATGAAGGTGATGACCTGACCGTCGGACTCGGTGATCTCCTTCAGCACCTGCTTCAGCCGCTCCTCGAACTGACCGCGGTACATCGCACCGGCGACGAGAGCGGAGATGTCGAGCGTGATGAGGTCTTTGTTCTTGAGCGACTCCGCGACGTCTCCTGCGACGATCCGCTGCGCAAGGCCCTCGACGACGGCCGTCTTGCCGACACCTGGTTCGCCGATCAGCACCGGGTTGTTCTTCGTGCGGCGCGTGAGCACCTGACTGACGCGCCGGATCTCACTGTCTCGCCCGATCACCGGATCGAGCTTGCCCTGCCGTGCGCGATCGGTCAGATTGATGCCGAACTGCTCGAGGGCGGACTGCTGGTCGTCTTGCTGCGGCTGGGCGGGATTGGCCATCGTGTCCTCCTGGACTGCTCCTCTTTAAAGTTGAGTGGTGTTGACTCAACTTTACCTCAACTGCGCGTTCTCTGCACCGCGTCCCACAGAGCACGGGCGACCTGGCGCTTCGACCCATCGGCCGATGCCACGACCGCCCCTCCCTCTCCGATGATCTCGATCGCGTTGTCGGCCTTCTCGAAACCGTGCTCGGCGTCTGCGAGGTTGACCGCGAGCAGGTCGACGCCCTTGCGCTCGCGCTTGCGGCGGGCGCGATCGCGGCGCTGCTCCGGATCGGACAGCGTCTCCGCCGCGAAGGCCACGATCGTCTGCCCCTGCGGGCGCGACGCGGCGAGCCCGGCGACGATGTCGGCGTTCTCGACGAGGTCGATGCGATCGAGGATGCCGGACTCCTTGGTGAGCTTCTGATCCGATGCTTCAGCGGGCTGGTAGTCCGCGACGGCAGCCGCCATGATCACGACGTCGGCGGATGCCGCGGCATCCCTCATCGCCTCACCCAGCTGCGCGGCCGTGCCGACCGTGCGCACCGTGATGCGCGGATGCCGCGCCTCGGCGAGCACGTCGGCCGTGATGTTCGCGGCGACCAGTTCGACTTCGGCGCCGCGGGCCGCGGCCTCGGCGGCGAGCGCGACTCCCTGCCGACCGCTGGAGCGATTGCCGAGGAACCGCACCGGATCGATGGGTTCGCGGGTGCCACCCGCCGACACGACGACGCGCATCCCCGTCAGATCCTCCGGCGCCAGCAACGAGAGGGCTCCTTCGACGATCACTTCGGGCTCGAGCATCCGCCCTGGCCCGGAGTCACCGCCGGTCAGCTCGCCGTCGCCGGGGCCGAGGATGCTGACCCCGCGCTCGCGCAGCGTCTGGATATTGGCCTGAGTGGCCGGATGCCGCCACATCTCGGTGTGCATCGCCGGGGCGATCGCGACCGGTGCCGTCGTCGCCAGCAGGGTCGTACCGAGAAGATCGTCGGCGAGCCCCGCGGTCATCTTCGCGATGGTGTTCGCGGTGGCCGGTGCGACGATGACGAGTTCCGCCGCCTGACCGAGCGCGACGTGCCGCACCTTCGCCACGTCATCGTGCACGCTTGTGGTGACGGGGTTGCGGCTGATCGCCTCCCACGTCGGCGCGCCGACGAAACGCAGTGCATCCTCCGTGGGGATCACCGTCACGTCGTGACCCGCCTTGATCAGCAGTCGCACCAGATTGACCGTCTTGTACGCGGCGATGCCGCCCGTGACTCCGACGACGATGTTCATGCTTCGATTCTGCCCTGAACGAAGACCACGCGGGCGGGTCACTCCGCTCAGCGAGAATCGACGGCGGCGCCGTGTATCTGTCGACGATCCTCGGGGCATGGATCGCCGACCGGCTGCTCGGCGCGGAACGCGTGCTCTTCCTCAGCGCGATCGTCATCGTGGCAGGACACGTCGCGCTTGCACTGCTGCCCGGTTTCGTCGGGGTCGGCGTCGGCCTCATCCTCGTCGCCATCGGGTCCGGCGGGCTGAAGGCGACGGCGACCGCAGTCGTCGGCACGCTGTACTCCGCAGACGACACACGGCGCGACGGCGGCTTCTCGCTGTTCTATCTCGGCATCAATCTCGGCGCCTTCCTCGGCCCGCTCCTCACGGGGCTGCTGCAGTCGACCATCGGCTTCCACTGGGGCTTCGGACTGGCCGCTGTCGGCATGACGGCCGGCCTCGTGCAGTACTCGTTCGGTCGTCGCGCGCTTCCTGACGAGGCCCGGAAGGTCTCGAACCCCCTGCCGCGGCGCGGCTACCCGCTCGTCGGCGGCATCGCAGCGGCAGCGGTGGTCGTCATCGTCGTGCTCGTCCTCACCGGGATCATCCGTGCCGACAACCTCGCACTGGTCGTCATCATCACGGTCATCGCCGCGACGATCGCGTACTTCGCCGTGATCATCGGCAGTGGCAAGGTCACATCCGAGGAACGCAGCCGCGTGTGGGCGTTCGTGCCGCTGTTCCTCACCTCGGTGGCGTTCTGGTCGCTGTACCAGCAGCAGTTCACCGTGCTCACCGTGTACTCGGACAAGCGCCTGAACCGTGACCTGTTCGGCTGGGAGATGCCGGTGTCCTGGGTGCAGTCCATCAACCCCGTGTTCATCATCGTGCTCTCGGGCGTCTTCGCCTGGCTCTGGACGCGACTCGGTAAGCGGCAGCCGTCGACGCCGGTGAAGTTCGGGCTCGGCGCGATCGTGATGGGCGGCGCGTTCCTGCTGTTCCTGCCCTTCGCAGGGGGCGGCGAGAACTCGACACCGTTGCTCGCGATCATCGGCATCCTGTTCGCGTTCACCGTGGCCGAGTTGCTGCTCTCCCCCGTCGGGCTGTCCGTGACGACGAAACTGGCCCCGCAGGCTTTCCACACGCAGATGGTCGCATTGTTCTTCCTGTCCGTGTCGCTCGGTACGGCACTGGCAGGTCAGCTCGCGGTCTTCTACGATCCGGCGAACGAGGTGCCGTACTTCCTCGTGCTCGGACTCATCGCGGCGGCGGTCGGCGTGGCGATGCTGCTCGGCGCCAAGCCGGTGCTGCGCCTCATGAAGGGCGTGCGGTAAACCGCCTGCCCTCAGCTCGCACCGCCTAGACTGGCGACCGTGTGCACCGTCGTGATCGATGTCGCTGAGCTCGCGACTGATGGATCCAGAGGGTCGCGACTGCTCGCGGTCCGCGACGAGGATCCGCAGCGCGCATGGGACTCTCTCGGCGAATGGTGGCCCGAGCGCTATCCGGGGGTGACCGGCATCCGCGATCGCCGTGCGGGCGGCGCCTGGCTCGCGGCCGACCCGAGCAGTCGACGCCTCGCCGTGCTGCTCAACCGGGCCGACGTGCTCGACCTCCCGGAGGATCAGGTGCTCACCCGCGGCACCCTGGCGCTGGAATCCGTCGCCGGCCGCTCTCCCGTGGCGCCGTTGCGGATGCACGGCTTCAACCTTCTCGAGGTGGGGCCGGATGCTGCGCGCGTGCTGTCGTGGGACGGTGAGAGCCTGACCGAGACACCCGTGCCGACAGGCGTGCACATGATCGCGCACGACGGACTCGATGACCCGGCGACCGCGCGCATCGCCAGATGGCTGCCGGAGTTCCGAGCTCACGCCGCCAGGTCGGACGATTGGGATGCTGAGTGGATCGAGCTGCTCGCGGCATCCGCTGCTCTCGACCCCACCGACGACGCGGCGATCATCCGTGACAACCGTCCGCACGGCTATCCGACGCAGTCGCTGCTGTACTGCATCGCCGCCGTCGACCACGCGGCACTCGACGTGCGCCAGACGACCCTGCCGGCGCCGGGGCACTGGTTGCGCGCCGAAGGCTGAGGCGTTCAGGCGGCGGGTTCGTCCACGCACGCGAACTTCGCGCGATACGCCGTCGGCGTCGTGGCCAGTACCCGCGCGAAGTTCTGCCGCAGCACGGCGGCCGAACCGAAGCCGCGGGTCGGCGGTGACGCCGCGGAAGTCGAAGTCCGGCACGCCGTCATGCGCACTCTCAGCGCTGCGCGAGCACGCGCTCGTAGACCTCGATCATCGCCGCCGTGCGCGATGACTGTCGGAACGCCGCCGCGACGTCCGGATCGGGCGTCGGCGCGCGACCTGCCACGATGTCGGATGCTGCGCGCTGAAGCATCTCGGCGAGCGCGGTGACCGACGCATCCGGTACTTCCCACAGCCCGCTGCGCAGCTCGCCGGCGATGTCCGGGTCGCTGACGACGGTCGGCGTGCCCAGGGTCGCCGCCTCGAACGGCGTCATGCCCTGCGTCTCGAATCCGATCGATGTCTGCACCACCGCATCCGCCGCGGCGATCCGGGCGAGAGTCTCGGCATACGGCAGCCGACCGGCGAACCGGATGCCGTCATGACCGCGCGCGATCTTCTCGGCGGCGCGCAACTGCCCGCCGCCGCCGATCACCTCGATCTCGGCATCCACGCGCGATTCGACGACCGCCTGGAGGAATGGCAGCAGCCGCTTCTCCGGGCTCATCCGCCCGAGCCACACGAAGCGCGGACGCCTGGGTGCATGGGCGCGGGCGGGGGTCTCAGTGGCGAGCGTCTGCGCCAGCAGCTCATCGTCGATGCCGTTCCACACCACGTCCACCGGATCGAAGACACCGTGCTGCTCGAGGCGGCGCGCGAAGTGGCCGGAAGGTGCCGTCACAGCGCTCGACCCCTGGGCTATGCCCCGCAGGAACGCCCAGCCGTCGCTGCCGCCGACCGGACTGCCGATCCCCCGCATCGCAGCCCGCCGCCAGAGATTGAGCACCGCGAGCACAGGCTTGTGCAGCGAGGTGACGGCGGCCATGCCGACATCGACACGGTTGTGCATGGTGTGCACCACAGGGATGCCGTGGCGATGTGCGAAGCGATGCCCGATGAATGCACCCCAGAAGTCGGCCTGCACGTGCACGAGGTCGACGGACGGCCGGTGCGCGAACGCCCGATCGAGGAATCGGTCGGTGCGTCTGCCTGGCCACGACATCGAGTACTCGCGGTCGACGGTGATCGGGACCGATGGCAGGTCAAGGTAGCCGGCGTCCGCGGCTTTCGGCCCCTGGCCCTTCGGCCCCTGGCCCTTCGGCCCCTGGCCCTTCGGCCCCTGAGCCTGTCGAAGGGGCATCGCCGGGGCGACGACGGTCACGGTGTGCCCCGCGCGCTCCAGATATCGTCGCTGCAGCCTCATCGACACCTGCGCGCCGCCGAGCGACTCCAGATGCTGATCGCCGAAGAAGACGATGTGCATGGATCAGGCCGGCAGCGGTTCGTCGCGGTAGAGCGCTTCGAAGGTGTCGAGCGTGCGGTTGATGTCGTGCACGATGACGCCGTCGAGCGAGGCCTGCTGCATCCGCTCGTACTCGGCGGGATCTGCCGTGAGCACGTCGGTGAGGCGTGCGGCGAGGTCGTCGGCGTTGCCCGGTTCGAACAGGTAGCCGTTCTCGCCGTCGTGCACGAGGTGCGGCAGCGCGACAGCATCCGCGGCGACGACCGGCAGCGCCGAAGCCATCGCCTCCATGGTCGCGATCGACTGAAGCTCGGCGATCGATGCGATCACGAACAGGCTCGCCCGCGAGAGCAGAGCGCGCAGTTCCTCGTCCGTGGTGCGGCCGTGGAACGTGACGCGGTCGGCGAGACCGAGTTCGGCCGTGAGTCGCTCGAGGTTCTTGCGCTGATCGCCGCCGCCGACGATGTCGAACGTCACGTCGAGCGCAGGATCGAGCTTCGTCATCGCCTGCAGGATGACCTCGACCTGCTTCTCGGCGGTGAGGCGGCCGACGAAGATGATGCGATTCTTCTCACGCGGCGCGACCACCGGTGTGTACTGGGTGCGATCGATGCCGCAGCTGATGGGGATGACGCCCTGCACCTCGACGGTGCGCTCGAGGAAGTCAGCGGCGCGACGGGTGGGCGTGGTGATCGCCCGCGTGAGGTCGAACGTGCGCTTGGCGTCAGCCCAGGCGAACTTCAGCACCAGATTGTCGATCCACTTCGGCAGGGTCGTGTGATCGAGGATGTTCTCGGCCATCACGTGGTTGGTGGCGATGATGGGGATGCCGCGTTCGTGGGCGATGCGGGAGAGACCACGACCGATCACGATGTGCGACTGGATGTGCACGACGTCCGGCTTGACCTCATCGAAGATGCTGCGCGTGTGGTGCTTCACGCGCCATGGCCACACGAACCTCAGCCAGTCGTGCGGCGCCCAGCGCACCGACGGCAGCCGGTGCAGCGTCATAGGCTCGCCCTCGATCACCTCGGTCTGGGGCTTCGCCCTGCGGTACTTCCGGTTCGGTGCAACGACGTGCACGTCGTGGCCGCGCTGCACGAGGCCTGCTGCCAGCCGCTCGGCGAAGCGTGCGGCACCGTTGATATCGGGGGCGAATGTGTCGCAGCCGATCACGATGCGCAGCGGTCGATCACTGCGGGGCGGGGCGGGCTCGGGGGCGCTCGACGGGGCGACCTTGTCGATCGGAGCGTCAGAGGAGGTCACGGATGGCAGCCTTACGGTACGCGTCGGGGAAGAGCCCGGTTCAGGGCGCTGGCAACTCTACCCGAGCGGTCTGCGGGCGTTCGGGAGGCCAGCCGGAGTCAGGGTTCTCACGCAGACTCATCCTCTACCGTGGTGACATGCGCATCGCCAGCTCCGCAGACCCGCAGCTCTGGATCCCCGTGACGGATTCCTTCGGATGGAAGGGGCGCCGTCACCGCAAGGCCGCATTGCGGATGCTGATGGGCAACGCCGTTCAGGCCGGCGGCGGCACGCCCGCCCGAGGAACGCGCATCGGCGCGTGGGCGATCAGCCAGCTGGCACCCGCCATGATGAAGCGCGCGGACGGCCGCGTTCTGGTGTGGACGTGGAAGGCCGAGCCCGAACTCGTGGTCGCGATGGCGACGACGCAGGAACTGACGAACGACGTGCGCACGGCCAGGGCCATGATGCCGATGGAGTACGACGACACCGAGTCGTTCCCCACCCGCATCGGCGTCGGCGAGAAGCTCGTGATGTCCTTTCCCGAGCAGCCATCCGCACCTCCATTCGCCACGTACACGTGGGACACCGGAACGCACCTGGTCACGCTGACCGCCGTGGGCGGCTCCCGCGAGACATTCGGCACGCTGATCCCCGCACTGGACGATCTGGCACGCAGCATCCGCATCTCCGACGACCTGGAAGGCGGAGAGTCGCCCGACGTACTGCGGATCGATCCAGCCTGATCGGATTCAGCCGCCGCACGGCCGTTCCTCCTCGCTGCCGACTGACCGCCCGAAGAGCCGCTTCGTTCCTTCCGCGAGCCATCGCCTGCCATCATTGGGCGATGAGCACCACGTCGGCACGCCCGCCCTCCCGCACCGAGCTCTTGGAGCAGGGGCGGAGCGCTCGACGAGCGGCGCCGCGCGCGGATCTGGCTCTGCTTTCGGATGCGCCCCGCGATCCATTGGGTATCCTCACCGAGCAGGATGCCACTCGCCTGCCCGATCTCGTCCCGCTGCGGGCCGAGCGCATGGCAGCGAGTCCCTTCGCGTTCTACCGTGGGACTGCCGCTCTGATGGCAGCCGACCTGGCGGACGGGCCGCACTCCGGCATCCTGGTCGCCGCGTGCGGCGACGCGCACGTGTCGAACTTCGGGTTCTACGCCTCGGCGCAGCGCGCCCTCATGTTCGATCTGAACGATTTCGACGAGGCCGCGTGGGCACCGTGGGAGTGGGATGTGAAGCGACTCACCGCGAGCATCGTCGTCGGCGGTCAGGCATCCGGACGCTCGGATGCCGTGATCGAGCACGCCGTGCGCGCCGCCGTGAAGTCGTACGCTCGCGGCATGCGGACCAACACCGCGCTCAGCCCGACCGAGCGCTACTTCACGCACTTCGACGTCGAATCCACCAAGAAGATGCTCGATCGCGACGCGCAGCGCGCAATCCGCAAGGCCGTGAAACAGGCGCAGCGCCGCACCGGCGAACGCGCCGTGCAGCGCCTGACCGAGACGGGCACCGACGGTCGGCGACGCTTCGTGCACCAGCATCCGACCCTCAGCGCCGTCGGGCCTGAGCTGCATGACCTCGTCGACGACCTGGTCGAGCAGTACCGCCGCACCGCCAGCAGCGACGTCGCCCTGCTGCTCCAGCACTATGCAGTGTCGGACGTCGCGAGACGTGTGGTCGGCGTGGGCAGCGTGGGCACCCGCTGCTACCTCGTTCTGTTCGAGGACGGCGACGGCCACACCCTCCTCATGCAGCCGAAGCAGGCGTCACAGAGCGTGCTGGTGCAGTACGGCCGCGTGGCGCAGCCGGCGGTGCTGACCGAGCTCATCGAGGCGTCCGGCGAGGGCGCCAGAGTCGTCGCGATGCAGCGGATACTGCAGGCGCTCTCCGATCCGCTCCTCGGCCATCTGCGCAGCCCCAACGGCGACTTCTACGTCCGCCAGTTCCACGACATGAAGGGCGGCGTCGAGGTGGAGGAACTCGATGACGGGCCTTTCGTCACCTACGCCAGGGCGTGCGCCGCGACGCTCGCGCGTGCGCACAGCCAATCGGTGTCGGCGACGGAGGTCGCCGGCTACATCGGCGGAGGCAGGTCGATCGCCGACGCGCTGCTGTCATGGAGTCGCGAGTATGCGGCGGTCTCACTCGCCGACCACCGCGCGTTCATCGCGGCACGCAGACATCCCGCAGTCTGATGAACTACTGGTCGGCATCTTCACGATCGACGACGCCGCACGCATCCTCAAGCGCGCGGAGAGCGTGACCAGGGCGCTCGCACTAGGCGAGGTGCGTCCGCGGGACATCCGTGCGCGTCCTCACCCGTGAGCTGCGGGTGGGGCTTTCGCTCGGCGTGCTTCTCGGCCTGCTGGGCTTCGGGATCACCGCGCTCGTGTACGACTGGCAGATCGGGCTCGTGATCGGGTGCACGCTCCTCGCGGTGTGCTCGGTGGCAGCGACGATCGGCGGGATCTGAGCCGGCTGGGGCCCGTCGATCGGTGACCGCGAGTTCGACACCGGGGCAGTCCTCCGTAGAATCGCCGGATGACGTGGAACCGCGTCGAAAGGGGAGGCTGGCGGCAGTGAGGGCACGAACGATGTTCGGCGCACTCCGCCTTGTCACGGCGGCCGTGTGCCTCGCTGCGCTCATTCACCGGCTGTTCTGGGGCCTCAGTTCCCAGACCATCGCCGGACGCAACTTCTTCGCGTACCTCACCGTCGAATCGAACTTCGCGCTCGTCGTGCTGCTCGTGATCGGCGGGGTCATCGCTTTCCGACGCGACGACGATCCGCGCTGGTTCAGCGTCGCCCTCTCGCTCGTACTCACGTGGACGATCACCGCGGGGCTCGCGTTCGCACTCATCGTCTGGCAGGCGGGGCTCCGTGGCATCCGCGTCGACGTGCCGTGGTCGGATCAGGTGCTGCATTTCTGGCTGCCGGCCTTCGCGGCGATCGCATGGACGCTCACACCGGGGCACCGCTCCGTGCCGTGGTGGATCATCCCCGGATCCCTTGTCTTCCCGCTCGTGTGGGGCGGCGTGACGATGTGGCGCGGGCCGATGATCGGCTGGTACCCGTACTACTTCCTCGACCTGCGCCAGGTGAGCGGGATCGGGGAGTTCCTGCTGACGAGCGCGCTCGCCCTGGCGATCTTCGCGCTCATCGCCACCGTGCTCGCGGTGATCAGCCGGGTCAGCCCGTCGCGGCGGAAGGCAGGAAGAGTTCGAGCGACGTGAGCGCCGACAGCAGCGCGCCCTCCTCCTCGAGTTCGGCGAACTTCTCTGCGTCGTCTCCGCCGACGATCCCCACCAGCAGATTCTCTCCGGTGACCGGAAGCAGGTTGATCCAGGTGCGCACCGGCACCGTGTCCTCCCTCACCAGGCCACCGCCGCCCAGGCCATCGCCCACGACATGCCAGATCGTCGCCTCGGTGTCCCAGAACGGCTCGTCGTAGCGCAGCCAGATCGTCTCGACGTGCCCCATGCCGAGCGCGTTCAACGCACCGCGGTGCGTGAAAGGCAGCGGAGGGGCGAATTCGATACCCTCGCGCTGCAGCACACCGAGCGGAACCGTGACCACGACACGATCGAACGACGTCGACTCTCCTGTTCCGAGCCGCAGGCTGACACCTGAGTCGTCGTAGGCGATGCGGGTCACCGGCGAGGACAGGGTCAGCTGTGCATCCCCCAGCCGCTCCTGCACGAACTCCGTGAGATCTCCGATGAATCCTTGCGAGACGGCGAGCGGCAACGCAGGGGGGAACCAGGCCGAGAGCTTCTCCGCGTCGGCCCCCGAGGTGGTCGCGAGGTACGCGAGCAGCGCGGCGAGAGTCGGCTCTTCCGGGTCCGCGCCAGTCGCGGTGAGAGCCTCGGCCAGCGAGACATCGGCCGGGAGTGCCTGCGCCGCGGCGATCGCGGTCTCCAACGCAGCGTTCGCCGGCGGCTCGATCGCGCCCTCGGGCGAGCGCCACAGCGCCGTCGCCAATTCCACGGTCTCGGCGAGGGCGGTGTCATCGTCCGCCCCGACCAGCCACCCGCCGAGTTGCACGGGCAGTGGCCAGTCGTCTTCGACCTGGGAGTGGATGCGTCCGCCGACACGATCGCGCGCCTCGAAGACGGTCACCTCGACGTCGAGGTCGGCGAGGTCAGCGGCGACGGTCGCCCCGGCGAGGCCCGCACCGATCACCGCGATGCGCTCGCCTGCTTCCACGGTGGCACGCAGGCGCATCGCCGCGCTCTCACCGGAGTGGATGGCGCCTCGCATCGTGCCGGGGTTGTCGGCATCGGTCGCCTCGCCGGCGAAGTACACCCGCCCCTGGACCGGCTCGGCGAGGGTCTCACGCGTCGCCGACTGCACGCCGATGCGCGTATAGCTCACGGCACCACGCGAGAACGGGTCTGTCGCCCATGCACTGCGCATGCTCGCGGCGGGTGCGGGCACCTTCGTCGTCGGCAACGGAGTCGGCGTGCGCGTCGGGGTTCGCGTCGGCGTCGGCTCGGGCGTGCAGGAAACAAGCAGCACGCCGAGAGCGCCTGCTCCGGCGCCGATCAGCAGCTGGCGACGCGTCATCCTCATCGTGTGGCCAGACTACCCGCTCCCGGCCGGCTGCCACCTCGGCGCAGGAGCGGGAGGCCCCGCTGATCGCACGGATTCAGCGCACGATGCGGAGAGTGCGCACCTCGAAGGGACGCAGCTTCAGGTCGCCGCCGATGCGGGCGTCGTCCAAGGCGTCCTCGATCAGCGACACCTCACGGATCTCACGGTGATCGAAGTCGGCCGTGAGCGATCCCGAGACGCGTCGCCCCAGCGACTCGTACACGCGCACGATGACGTCGCCCGAGCCGTCATCCGCGAGCTTGACGCTCGACACGATGATGCCGTCTCCGCTCACTGACACGAGCGGAGCGACATCGGCACGGCCCCGCAGCACGGTGGACGGAGCGTTGAGCTCGATGCCGGCTCTGGTGGCCTCGGCGGGCCCGGCACCGATGACCATGCCGGTGGTGATCACGTGACGGCCGTGATCGGTGTCGGGGTCGGGGAACCGCGGGGCGCGCAGCAATGACAGCCGCACCGTGGTGGTCACCGAGTCGTCCTCCACCTCACGCATGGTGTCGTAGCCGTAGATCGAGTCGTTCACCAGAGCGACGCCGAAGTCGTCTTCGCGCACCAGTACGAAACGGTGCATCGAGGTCTCGAACTTCGCCGCCTCCCAGCTGGTGTTCGTGTGCGTCACGCGCGCCTGGTAGCCGAACTGCGTCTCGGCCTCGGTATGCGATGCCTGCACATCGAGCGGGAATGCGAGCTTGAGCAGCTTCTCGGTCTCGCGCCAGTCGATGTCGTTGACGATCTTGACGGTCCGCGAATCCGGTTCGAGCGTGAGGGTCTGCGTGATCGTCGACTCGGAGAAGGCACGCTCGATGACGACCTCGGCGACGCCATCGACAAGACGGGAGCGGATGCCGATCACATCGCGCAGATCGGTGGTGCGGTTGCGGTAATACCGATCGATGTCCCACGCGTCCCACATGTTCGGGAAGTCCTGGTGCAACTGCAGCAGGTTGGCGGCCTTGCCGCCTGCGACCGCCTCGCGACCGGTGGCGAGATCGACGGCCGAGACGATGAGCCCCTCTGCCGAGATCCTCACGCGCACCAGCGCGTTCGCCAGCACGATGTCATCGCCGGATGCGTCGAGGGAGACGGAATCAGCGGATGCCGCGGAGACCGTCGCTCCGAGCGGCGCAGGCCCTGCGACCGAGACCGGGGAGAACACCAGCGCACGGTCGCCTTCGCCTGCGAGGGAGCGGCGCGCAGCATCCGAGATCGCCTTCGCCCTCGCGATGACGGCTTCGAGCGCGATGACGGCTTCACGATGCACCCACGCGATCGACGTTCCCGGCAGGATGTCGTGGAACTCGTGCAGCAGCACGATCTGCCACAGCTCGTCGAGTTCGGCCTGCGGATACGGGGTGCCGTTGCGCACAGCATCCGTCGTCGCCCACAGCTCGGCCTCGACGAGCGCATGCTCCGCCCAGCGGTGGCGCGACTTGGTGCCGTGCTGGCTCGTGAGCGTACCGCGATGCAGTTCGAGATAGAGCTCGCCGACCCAGACGGCGGGATGCGTCAGTTCGGCCTTCGCAGCGTCGAAGAAGGCATCAGGATGCTGCCACTCGACGCGTGCGCTTCCTTCGAGGTCGTTCATTCGCTTGGCGCGACCGACCATCTCACGCGTCGTGCCGCCACCGCCGTCGCCCCAGCCGACCGGTGCGATCGAGCGGGTGGCGACGCGGTTCTCCTTGAACTGCCGGGCGGCCTTGGCGACCTCCATGCCCGAGAGCTGCGAGTTGTACGTGTCCATCGGCGGGAAGTGGGTGAACACCTGCGAGCCGTCGATGCCCTCCCACAGGAAGCTGTGGTGCGGGAAGGCGTTCTGCTGGTTCCACGAGATCTTCTGCGTGAAGAACCACTCGAATCCGGCGCGGCGCATCAGCTGCGGCAGTGCCGGCGAGTAGCCGAAGCTGTCGGGGAGCCACACGCCCCTGGAGCGGATGCCGAACTCGCGCTCGAAGAAGCGCTGGCCGTGCGAGAACTGGCGCACGAGCGATTCACCGGTCGGCATGACCGTGTCGGATTCGACCCACATGCCGCCCAGCGGCAGGAAGCGCCCCTCGGCGATCGCGGCCTTCACGCGCGTGAAGACCTCTGGACGGTGCTCCTTCAGCCAGGCGTACTGCTGCGCACTCGACATGCCGTACTGGAAGTCCGGCTGCTCCTCGAGCAGCGACGTCATCGACGACGTGGTGCGAGCGACCTTGCGGATCGTCTCGCGCAGCGGCCACAGCCAGGCCGAGTCGATGTGGGCGTGGCCGATCACGGAGATGCGGTGCGCGCTGGCCTCTGCCGGTGCGGCGAGCACGTCTTCGAGCTGAGCACGGGCAGCGGGTGCCGTCTCGACGATGTGCTGAAGGTCGAGGTCGTCGAGCGCGTTGTCGAGCGCCTGCAGGATGCGCATGCGGCGCGGCGCGGTCGCAGGAAGTTCTGCCTGCAGCTCGAGCAGCACGTCGAGGTCGAGGGCGAGTTCGAACACGTCGGGCTCGAAGACCGCGAGATCCATCCGGCGAGCGCGGTACAGGGGCTCCTTCGATGAGGTGAGGATGTCGCCCTCCTGCGTGGGGAGGAAGGGGTGGTAATCCAGCAGCACCGGGTTGGACGCGGCCTCGAGGTACAGCTCGACCGGCTCATCGCCCGCTGCGACCTCGGCGATCGGCAGCCACTGATTGCGCGGGTTGAGGCTCTTGACCGGCGTTCCGTCGGCACGGTAGACGAGCGCTTCGCACTGGAAGCCGGTCATGTTGACGTCGAAGCCCAGATCGATGACGGCCTCGACACGGCGGCCCGCCCACTCTGCGGGCACCTGTCCGGTGAGCCGGAACCAGGTGGTTCCCCATGCCGGTCCCCACGCCTCGCCCACTCGCGCCGGTGCGTACTCGAGTGCGAGACCGTCGGATGGCGCGATGGGCTCGCCTGGCAGCTCATGCGCCTGGACCGTCAGCGGGACGGACGCCGAATGGATCGCGGGGCGGATCCGTTCTTCGAGGACCCGCTTGACGCGGCCGATGGTGAGTGAGGTGTCGTCATGCATGAGTCAGATCGTAACCCGCCGGCCGAGACCGAGTTTCCTGCACGAGACCGACCTCCACACGATCGGTCTCGTGCAGGAAACTCGGTCTCGAGCGGGGGCGCCCGATCAGATCGCGACGTCGCCGATCAGGTTCACCTTGATGCCCATGCCGTCGAACATCGCCGCCTTCGCGATGAGTGCCTTGTCGGCGGTCTCAGCGTCGGGCGCGTAGACGAGCTGGGCGTGGTTGGCCTTGTGGCGTGCCATGAACTGGTCGCGAGAGACGCCGTGCAGCACGACGTGCGCGAGCGGCCATTCCTCGTTCGTGGCGGCCTTGCGGCGCTGGGTCTCCTCCTCCGGCAGCTCGACGACGGATGCGCGGAAGATGTCGGCCTGAAGGATGCCGTCGGCGATGAAGACGCGGCTCAGCACCACTTCACCCGGCATGGAGACGCCGTTGAGCGTTGCCCCACCCGCGGGGAAGAACACGTGCCCCTGTCGCCACCCTTCTGCTTTGTCCCAGCCGCCCAGGTGCGAGGCAGGCACCGAACCGGAGATCTCATACGCCCAGACGAACTGGCCGTCGAACTCCTCGCCCCAGCGCACGTCATGCAGGGTGTTGTCGGGCACGAGGCCCATGGCACGCCACACGCGGTCCGTGACCAGAGCGTCGACCCCGACGCCCTCGTCGGCCTCGTTGAAGTGCGGGAACGCGCGGCCCTCGTGCAGAACGCGCGAGCCGTCGCGCGAGGTCACCGGAGGGCGCTCGGTGGAGTTCAGAATGCCTTCAGCGAGGTCGGACGCCGGGACGAGATCCTTCAGACCCTGCTGGTACTGGATGCCGACAGCATCCAGTCCGAAGTCATCCGCGATGCGCAGAGCGGCGATGTACATCTTCATCTGCCACTGCACCTGCTCGCGGGTGAGTTCGGTCGTACCGTCCTCGCCGTAGCGGAAGGTCATGCCGTGATCGATGAGCCAGTCGTATGCGGCATCCGCCTCGTACTCCTGCACCTGAAGCATCTCCGCATAGAGCGCCGACTGCGAGAGTCGCTCCTTGTAGATGCCGGTCTGGTTGAGCAGTTCGTCGTCGAAGATGGCGTTGTACATGCCCATGCAGCCCTCGTCGAAGACGCCGATGATGGCCTTCTCATCACGCAGCTGTGCCGCGAGCGCCTCGCCGAGCTGCTTCTCGGGGCTGTCCGCAAGAGCAGGGAGCGCACGCACGTGCGAGTAGTCGTGGGTGATCGTGCCGGTCTCGATCCACTCCTTGACGGTCGCCTTGAACCAGTCGTCGGAGAAGTCGACCGACCAGGTCGACGAGTAGGGCTTGCCCATCTTGGTGAGTCCGGCGTTCAGGCCGAGCAGGCCCACCAGTCCCGGCCAGTCCGGTGCGAAGTTCGCGGTCGTGAGGATCGGGCCCTCGTGCGTGCGAAGGCCCGCGAGCACATGGTGCGAGTACTGCCAGTTGGCGATCGCGACGATCAGCGGCGCGTCAGTCGGAATGTTCTTGAAGACCTCCATGCCCATGCGCTGGCTCGAGATGTAGCCGTGGCCGGTCTTCCGGTCGACGTCGAACGCACGGATGACGTTCCAGCCGAACTCGTTGAAGACGGAGGTGACGCTCACCTCGAGCGCGGCCTGCGTCGCCCACCCCGCGGTGTTGGCCGACTCGCGCAGGTCACCGGAGGTGATCAGGTACGCGGTCTTCGGGGCGGATGCCGGGCGGGATGCCGCGACGGGAAGGGTGTAGCTGGTCATGATTCCTCCGGGGTTGGGGGTCAGGCGCCGCGCTGATCGGCGGCGAGTTCGTGGGCGAGCTCTTTCGTGCCTTCGTACAGGCGCACATAGCGGTCGAAGAGCGTGTCGTACAAGGCGCGGAGTTCGGGGTTCGGCGTGATGGTCTGCGTGATCGGGTTCCAATCGGCGATCGCGGGTGCCGCACCATCGGCTGCCACGGCGGATGCAGCGAGGAACGCCGCTCCATAGCTGGCGCCGATCGTGGTCGCGGGAACCTCCTGCACAAGGCCGGTCACATCAGAGATGACCTGCAGCCAGAGTTGCCCCTGCGTTCCGCCACCGACCGCGACGATGCGGCGGATGTCGGCGCCCGCGGCACGCATGGTCTCGACGTTGTGGCGCACCCCCAGCGCGGTCGCCTCGAGTGCGGCACGGTACAGGTCGCCCCTGCCGTGTTCGAGTGTGAGACCGGCGATGACGCCGCGCGCGTCGGGGTCCTGGATCGGCGTACGCTCTCCTGCGAAGTACGGCAAGATGAGCAGGCCATTGGCGCCCGGGCCCGAGACCTCCGCCTCTGCGAGGAGTTCCGAATAGTCGGATCCGGTGAGGTCTTTGAGCCACGCGGTGAGTGCGCCGGAGGTGGAGAGCCCGCCTGCGAGGTTGCGCGTGCCGGGGAACGCCCCGGCCGTGGTCCACATCGACGGCGTGCGCAGGGTCTCCGCGCCGGTCGCGACGAGGAACATCGTCGTGCCGTACATGAGCATGAGATCACCGACCTCGTGGGCGCCGACGCTGACCGCCTCGGTCCACGCATCGATCGTCCCGGTGATGACCGGTGTGCCCGCCGGGATGCCGGTGAGTGTGGATGCCGCGGCTGTCACCTCACCCGCGATGTCTCCGGCCCAGGTGAGTCGCGGCTGCTCGATCGTGCCGGCATACCGCTGCCACCACGGGTCGTACCAGGTCTCGTTCTCGATGTCGTAGAGCGGCGACGTCTGGCTCGCGGACTGGTGGTCGAGCACATAGGCGCCGGTGAGCTTGCGGGCGAGCCAGGATGCCGGCATGAAGAAGCGCCGGGCGTCGGTCCACGCATCCGGTTCCTCGTCGGAGATCCACGCGATCTTCGCGCCCGCCGCCTGAGAGGTCAGGGTCGATCCGCCGACGCGCGTGATCTCGTCGATGCCGAGTTCGTCGGTCATGCGCGCGATCTGGGCACCGGAGCGCGTGTCGACGCCATAGAGGATCGCCGGTCGCACGGGCTCGTCATCGGCGTCAGCGAGCAGCACACACGGGCCCATCCCGCTCACGCCGACGGCGGTGATCTCCACACCCGGTCCCTGAGCCGCATCCGGTCCCTGAGCCGCATCCGGTCCCTGAGCCGCATCCGGTCCCTGAGCCGCATCCGGTCCCTGAGCCTGTCGAAGGGTCGAGATCAGCTCATTCGCGATGCTCACGAACTCGTCCCACCAGATGTGCGCATCCATCTCGACCCACCCCGTGTGCGGGCGATCGACGTCGTGGGCACGTGTTGCGGATGCGGCGATCGTGCCGTCCGCCGCGACGAGGACACCCTTGGTGCTCGACGTGCCGATATCGACTCCGAGCGTGTACTGCATGGCGGTCCTCCTCGATCGCGGATCCTCTTGCAACTGTACGCGAAATCGATTTCACGACGCAAGCGCGAACAGTGCCCCGAGAGCGGGGCGCGCTCGTGATGCTCAGCGAAGAACGCTCGCCGCCTGCAGTTCGTTGCGCAGCACGACCGTGCGGGCCGGCTGCTCATCGCCGCCGATCCGCTCCAGCAGCATCTTGGCCGCCGTGACTCCCATGTGACGCGCCGGCAGCCGAACGACCGTGACAGCCGTCGGAGACAGGGTCGTGAAAGGCAACGAGCCGATGACCGCGACACCGACCTTCGGAGGCGTGAGCCCATGCTCCGTGAGCACCTGGATCGCTCCCACACCGATGAGGTTGTTGCCCGCGACGACCGCGTCCGGAGGCTCAGGCATGGCGAGCAGCTCTTCCATCGCCGCGCGGCCACCGTCGACGCGGAAGGTCGCGAAGCGCAGTAGTGCGTCGAGGTCGGCCTCAGGCTGCGCCTGCGTGAGCGCGGCCCGCCACCCGGCTGCGCGTTCGGCCGCCGTGTCGATGTGCTCCGGACCGCCGATGTAGGCGATCCGCTGATATCCGGCGTCGATCAGGGCCTTCGTCGCCGACGTGCCGGCAGCACGGTTCGCCATCACCACGCCGTCGACGTCGTACGTCGTGCTGCGGTCGACCGCCACCAGCGGTCGTCCTGTCGCCAGGATCAGATCGAGATCTGACAGCTCGGATGCGGTCGCGATGATCACGCCGGACATGTTCTCCGAGATCGCGATCTGCAGATATGTCGACTCCTTGTCGACCTGTGCGTCCGAGTTGCACAGCACGACCGAGTATCCGGCTTCAGAGGCGACATCCTCGACCCCGCGTGCCATCTCGGTGAAGTACGGATTCTCGATGTCGGGGATGATCAGACCGATCACCTCGGAGCTCTGCCTTCGCAGCGTGCGCGCTGTGCGACTCGGGACGAACTTCAGCTCTTTCGCGGCATCCCGCACCGCCTTCGACTTCTCGACGGAGACGCTCGTACCGTTGAAAACGCGCGAGACAGTCGCCGGAGACACGCCGGCCAGCTCTGCGACGTCGTAGATCGTGGCCATGCCCACCCTCACTGCATGCTCCGGTCGAACCGGGCGTGAAGCAACAGTATCGCGGGTGCGACGTTCTGTGGCGTAAATCTGAAATCGATTACAGTGGTCACGATCTCGCTGCGTCTGCGTCGCCGCTGCGCACCTACTGGGATGGCGCGGAGGAGCCGACAGTTGAGGAACATCGACATCCCCGGCAAGGGCTACACCGAGTTCTCCACCCCTACCTCGGCATGATCGACCGTCGCTTTGACGGTCTCTATCGATCCACGCGTAGCCATGAGCGATCCGATTGCGCATGCCCCAGATGACCGACCATTCGTCTCCGAAGAGATCGGTCGTCAACTCAGGTGCACGACTCACAGAGGCACCGCCTCGGCGAGCGCACGCTGACGCACGTATTCGGGCAGGCCTCGCACCGGCACCACATCGACATGGGTATCGAGAACTGCGGACAGCTCTCGTTCAAGCCTTGCCAACGTACCCAGGCCGAGCACACGCGGCGCTTCGACGAGTATGTCGACGTCGGATTCCGGCGTCTCCGCTCGTTTCGCTACGCTCCCGAAGATTCGAGCATCGACCACTCCGTACTTCGCGAGCACATCAGTCAGAGCTTGTCGCTGTTGTGCGACGCGCAACGCCAACGGTCCAGGTGGTTTCTGACGCAGCAGTCGCGACACTTCGGGCTGGCTGCGTCCCACGACCTGGGCGATCTCACGTTGAGACAGACCTGCAGACGCAGCGCGGTGCGTGGCGTCGAGCAGCAGATCGCGAGAATATCGCTGAAGCGCGTCTGCGCGTGACGCTTCCCTGCTTATCTCGTTGATCAGTTGCGTCCGAGCGCCCATATAGCAAATGCTATCATCTTGAGTGCGCCAGGCTCGTTCTAGTATCGAAGGATGACCGACTCTCCGCTCGTCCTGGTCGCCAATGCGGGTGACGGAACCATCAGTTCCTTCCGCCTACGAGACGAGCTCCTCGAACGCGTCGCTGTCACCGACGGGCTCGAGGGATGCTCGACCTTCGCTGTCGACGCCGGGCGCGATCTCGTCTATGCCGGAGTCAAGGGCTCCCCCGCCGGCATCCTGACTCTCTCGTTGGATCGCGAGAGCGGGCAGCTCACGCCCAGGTCGCGCCTGGATCTGCCCGACGGAGGAATGAACTACCTCGCCCTCACGTCCGACGGCACCGGCCTGCTCGGTGCGTCATACGGCGGCGGCTACGGCGTCAGTTGCCCCATCTCCGACGGCAAGGTCGGCGAGCCGGTTTCGAAGATCGAGTTCCCGAATCTGCACTCCGTGCTGCCGAGTGCCGACGGCCGCTTCGCCTACTTCGTGTCGTTGGGCGCCGACCTCGTGGCGCAGTATGCGTTGGACGATGAATTTCAACTCACGCCGCTCGAGCCTGCGACAGTGACGGCCCCGGCGGGCAGCGGCCCGCGCCACCTCGTGCTGAACGAGGCACAGGATGCCGTCTACGTGCTCACCGAGTTCTCCGGCGAAGTGCTCCACTACGGTCGCGACACCACCAGCGGGGAGCTCACCCTTCGAGGTGAAGCCACTGCGTACGACACGACGAAGGATCTGCGGCACAGTGAGTTCGGCGCTGACCCGCTTGCGAACCATTACATCTGGGGCGCGGACCTGCACTTCGGCGCGGGCGGCAACCGCCTCTGGAGCTCGGAGCGCACCGAGAGCACGCTGGGCGCGGTGGCCGTGGCCGACGACGGATCACTGTCTGCTCCGGAGCGCTTCACTGCCACCGAGCCGCAGCCTCGCGGATTCGCCGTAAGCGCCGATGGCGCCTACCTCGTCGCTGCAGGTGAGCTTTCGACGACCGTCTCGCTCTACGCCGTGCGTGACGACGACCTCGAACTCCTTCAGCAGAGCGAGACCGGTCAAGGCGCGAACTGGGTTCGCTTCGTCTGAACTCCGGATTCCGCGTGAAGCGGACGACTCAGCGGTGCTTCTCGACGACCCGTCGCACGTCGGCGCGCTCAGCATCCGTCGGCTCGGCGATGGCCATGCGGCAGTGCGCATCGGTGACACCGAGCACCCGATAGCCCTCTTTCATACGCGCCATGTCGCCGCCGATGAGCGACACGACCTCGTCGACATCCACCTGCGCGGCGGAGATCGCCGCGGCGTCGCCGGAGCGTCCTGCGTCGGCCAGCGCACGGAACGGCTTCGGCGTGACCGAAGAGACTCCGGAGACGACACCCTGTGCCCCGACGCCCGCGGCCGCGATCAGATCACGGTCCGCGCCGGTGTACAGCTCGAAGTCCTCCGGGACGACCGCGCGGTAGGCGGCGATCTCGTCCAAAGACAGCTCGCTCACCTTCGCTCCGACGATGTTCGGCAGCGTCGACAGCCGCACGAGCAGCTCCGGCGTGACCGGGTTTCCGCTGCGTGCCGGATAGACGTAGACATACAGTCGACCATCGCCGACAGCATCCGACACGGCCTGGAAGTAGTCGAAGACCGCGTCGTCCGTCGAACGCAGGTAGTACGGGGTGAGCGCCGCGAACTCGGTCGCGCCGAGCTCGCGCGCGATCCTGGTCAGCCGCACAGCTTCGAACGCGCTGGGCTGACCGACGTGCACCACGACCCGCATCCGATCCGCGAGTTCGGCGAGAGCGGCCTGGACGAGAGCCGTGAACTCGGTCAGGTCGACAGCGGGGAACTCCCCCGTCGTGCCGAGCACGAACGCACCCTCGTTGCCCGACTCCCCCACGTAGCGGAAGATCGCGCGCGACCCATCGAGGTCGAGGCTCCCGTCGCGGTGGAACGCGGTCGGGATCGCGGTGAGGATGTCGTAACGGGTCACTTCTTGTTCTCCTTGGAGTTCTTGCGGAAACGACGCGTCTTGGGCGCCTGAGGGTTGCGCACGGTCGAGGTGAGCAGGTCGGGGTCGGCGGCGAGCTCGTCGTGCGCTTTGGAGAGCTGCGTGATGCTCGCGGTGTCGAGCACCGAGTCCGCGAACGACGCACGTTCAGCGCGCGGCTTGCGGGCGGCGCGGATCGCCGGCATGACGATCGAGAGCACCGCGAGCACGAGCAGCACGATCGCGATCGGGCTGACGACCTCGAAGAACGGCCTGGTCGGCAGGATGGCGAGAGTTCGCGCGAGGTTCTCCTCGGCGAGCGGACCGAGGAGAAGGCCCAGTACGACGGGGCCCGCTGGCACCTGCATCCGCTTGAGCAGGACACCGACCACGCCGAACACGAGCATCGTGATGACGGTCGACAGGCTGTTCGACGTGGCGTAGGTGCCGATGATGCAGAAGATCAGGATGCCGCTCCACAGGTACGGCTGCGGCACGTCGAGCAGTTTCACCATGCCCTTCATGCGCACCAGACTCAGACCCAGCGACAGCAGCGTGGCGACGAGCATGATGCCGACGATCGAGACGACGAGGTCTGGCCGGTCGGTGAACAGAGTCGGCCCCGGCGTGATGCCCCAGATGATCATCGAACCGATCATGACCGCCATAACCGAGTCGCCGGGAATGCCCAGCGCCATAGTCGTGGTGAGCGATCCGCCGAGCGTCGCGCTGGATGCTGTGTCGGATGCCGCAACTCCTTCGATCGACCCCTTCCCGAACATCTCCTGTTTCTTGGAGGCCTTGCGGGCGCGCTCCCAGCCGATGAGCCCGGCGATGTCGCCACCCGCGGCGGGGATGAGCCCGACGCCGAGTCCCACCGCGCCGCCCACTGCCGTCGCCCGGCCGCTCTGCGCGAACTCCGATCTGTTCGGCCACCAGCGACCGAGGCTTGAGATCGGACGCACATGGCTCTTGCGGTGCGTGAGCAGTTGATCGAACAGCTCGGCGATGCCGAAGAGCCCGATGATCACGGCGATGAAGTTCACACCCTCGACGAGATCGAGGGACCCGAACGTGAAGCGCTTGTCGGCCGTGGCGGCATATGTGCCGACGGTGCCGAGCATGAGACCGAAGAGGCCGGCGAGGATGCCCTTGAGCATCGACTTCGACGAGATGCCGATCATGATCGCGATGCCGAACACGACGAGCGCGAACAGCTCGGGCGACTTGAAATAATCGCGGGCGAAGCTGGCGATCGGCACGGCCGCCAGCGCGAACAGCACGAGCGAGGCGAGGATGCCGACCGCTGACACGAGGGCCGACATCGTGAGGGCGAGGCCGGCCCTGCCCTGTTTGGCCATCGGATAGCCGTCGAGCGTGGTGGCGATGGATGCCGGAGTGCCTGGCGTGTTGATGAGGATCGATGGCACCCGGTCACCGAAGTTCGCGGCGACGTAGATCGTGAGCAGCACCGCAAGGCCCTGCACCGGCTCAAGCGTCATGGTGAAGCCGGCCGCGAGGGCGACAGCCATGGTGGCTGTGATGCCGGGGAACGCACCCACCATGAAGCCGAGCAGCAGGCCGACGAGCATGTACAGCAGGATCGAGATGTCGAGGAGCGAGTTCAGCCCCTCCAGCAGCGGGGTCATAGCGGGATCCTCAGCAGCATCCCGAACACGACGTAGATGAACGCCGTGAGCGATGCGGTGTAGATGATGAGACTCAGCCAGCGCCGGTGCCCGTACACGAGCATGAGGCCGGCCATGAGCAGGGCGGCTGCGATCGGGAACACCTCGATGCGGTAGCCGAACAGGATGACGCTGCCGAGCGACCACAGAGCGATGAACGCGATGGAGATCACGAGGGTCGCCGCGACCCGCATGACGCCTCCTGGCTGAATGCGCTCGATGTCCTCACGCCCTGACGGCGGGCGAGTGATCGCGATGACGAGGAGCACGATCGCCACGACGATTCCGGTGACGGCGAGCACCATCGGCCAGAAGCGCGCATCGATCTGCCCTGGTGCCGCCTCTCGCCGAAGCGAGATCTGCGTCGTCAACATCAGATAGCCGGCGGTCACGGCGAGCGCCACCACGGCGAATGCGATCTCGAGCGCACGGGATGGCGTCGCGCTCTGGTACTCGTCGCTGTCTGCGACTTCTGATGAAGACATGTGCTTCCTCCGGCTGTGCGGAGGTCGGAACTGACTCCGACCTCCGTCACGTGATCAGCCCAGCAGATCCTGGAACAGCGTGAACTGCTCACCGACGAACTCGGTGAACTCAGCCGAGTCGCGGTAGACGACGAGGTTTCCGGCGTCCTCCTGGAACTTCGTGTACGCATCCGACTCGACGGCCTCCTTGATGGCGGCCTCAAGTGTGTCGTGAACGTCGTCAGGGAGACCGGCGGGAGCGTAGATTCCGCCCCAGCCGCCGAAGACGATCTCGCTACCGATGGCCTCTTCCACAGTGGGCACGTCCGGTGCGTCCGGGTGACGCTCGTCGTTCATGACGGCGAGGATGCGCACAGCGGAGCCCTGCGAAAGAGCCTCACCGAGGCCTGAGACTGCGGCGACGGTCTCACCGGACGCCGCTGCGGCAACGGCGGGCGCACCACCGTCGTAGGGAACCGGCGTCACTTCGCCGCCGGTCTCGGTGCCGAGGGCGATGCTCGCCGCTTCCCAGATCGATCCTGCACCCGAGTTGGCGACGGTGACCGGTGCGGTCTTGGACTGGGCGACGAGATCCTCGAGTGTCTGGATGTCGCTGCCTGCTGACACCGTGATGACGCCCGGGGCGAGCATGATCTGACCGAGCATGTCGAAGTTCTCGGGCAAGACATTCGCGTCCTGCGTCGTATTCAGCATCGCGATCTCTACGGGGCCGAAGCCGATCACGTAGCCGTCTGGGTCCTGTTCGGCGACGTACTCCATCGCGAGCGCGCCGGCGGCGCCTGGCATGTTCTCGGGGATGACGCTGACGTCGAGGATCTTCTCGAGTTCGGTGGCGAGGGCTCGCGACGACAGGTCGGAGCCACCTCCTGGATTGGCTTGGATGATCAGCCGGATGTCCTTCTCGGGGAAGGAGGACGCGGCGTCGCCGCCCTCTTCGACCTTCGTGCATCCGGACATGACCAGTGCTGCTGTGGTGAAGACCGCGGCGGTTGCGAGCACGCGGTTCATTCGCTTGATGGGCATCTTTGCTCCTCTTTGAGTGCAGGTGGGGACCTTACCGACGAGCCGAGCGTAGCATTGTTGACTGTTAACAATCAACACGGAGCGCCGAACCTCGCACGTCCGAGCGCTGATTCAGGAGCGCCGCTGAGAGAGTTCGCTCAGCATCCGATCGCGCGCGCCGTCGAGGTGCTCGGTCAACACCGCCGCCGCCTGCTCAGGCGAGCCGGTGCGCATGACGTCCATGAGCTTGACGTGGTCACCAGAGGACTCGTGCAGGTCGTCGTCGTGGTTGATCGTCACTTCGAGCAGTGCCGCGAAGGTCGGCAGATACTGACTCCAGGCGCCCGCCAGCCGAGGATGGTCGGCCAGGGCATAGATCTGCGAGTGGAACTCGAGGTCTGCCGCGACGAAGGCGGCGTGATCTCCGGAATCCGCGGCTTCGCCCATGCGGCCGACGGCCGCCGCCATCGCCGTCCATCGAGCCGGGTCCTCGACCCTCATCGCGCGCGACAGCGCCAACTGCTCAAGGGCGCCGCGCAGACTGTAGAGCTGATCGACATCGTCCCGGGTGAGGCCGACGATGTACACCCCGCGTGGGCGCTGCACCTCGACCAGCTTCTCGAAGCTGAGTTGCATCAGCGCATCGCGGATCGGACCGCGACTGACGGCGAACTCCTCGGCCAGCGCTTCTTCGGTGATGCGCTCGCCCGGAGCTAGCTCTCCACGAACGATGCGCTGTCGCAGCACACCTGCGACCTGGGCACCAAGGGACTCACCACGCTTCACTGCCTGCGTCACGATGACCTCCTGTTGACTGTTGACAGGATACACACCGATCGCGCTCGCTAGCACAGTCACTCCTCTCGCGCGCCCCCTGGATCTGCGGCACTCCGGTCTGGCAACCTGGCTTCCATGCAGTCCGACGAGACACGATCAGCAGCCATCGATGTGCTTCATGATGACGCCCCCTCGCTCCTCACCCGCGGCTACGGCTTCGGCGCGAACATCTGGAAGCGGGTGCGCGGCGGCGCCAGATCAGCGCCGATGCGCCTGCTCGGCGACGACACACTCTTCGTGCGCGGAGCCGAAGGCGTCGACGCCTTCTACGACCAGCACCAGGTGAAGCGCCATGGTGCGATGCCGGCGATCGTTCAGGAGACGCTGTTCGGTCACGGTTCCGTCCACAGTCTCGACGGCGACGCGCACCATCACCGCAAGTCGACGTTCGTCGACGTCGCCTATGACGACGCGCAGGTCGCACGATTGCTGCCGCACCTCGAGCGCGAGTGGCAGCAAGAACTGGTTGCGTGGACGGGCGGCGGCACCCGGAGCGCATACGACGCGGCAGTGGGTGCGCTCGGACGCGCGATCATGCGATGGGCCGGGCTGCCGGGGACGGCGGCGGCGAAGACGCGGTGGGCTGGCCGCCTCGCTCAGATCGTGGACGGGTTCGGAGTGCCGTACTCCCCCGAGTACCTGCTCGCGTGGATCAACCGGCGATGGTCCGACCGGCATGCGCAACGATTGATCGAGGCGGTGCGCTCTGGTGCACTGACGGCAGCAGAAGGCACGGCGCTGTATGAATGGGCCGGCCACCGCGACCAGAGCGGTGAGCTGCTGCCTGCACGCACCGCAGGAATCGAATTGCAGAACAGCATCCGACCGATGGTCGCCGTCGCGCGTTTCGCGGCATTCGCGGCGAAAGAACTGCACGACCGGCCCGAATGGCGTGAGCGCATCGCTGCCGAGGCCGCCGCACGTGGGGAACTGGTGAGCGGGCCTCTCGCGACGGCGTTCGCGCAGGAGATCCGCCGGACGGCTCCATTCGTGCCGATGCTGCCCGGCCTCGCGATCGCCGACATCGAGCTCGATGGTGAACGTGTGGCCTCCGGGGGCCGGATCGTTCTCGATATTCTCGGCACCAATACCGATGAGCGATCGTGGGAACGCGCGGACGAGTTCGATCCCGAACGCTTCGTCGGCGTCGATGACTATGAGGCGCTCAAGGCATTCGTGCCGCAGGGCGGTGGCGAGGTGCCGTCCGGCCACCGTTGCCCAGGAGAGAAGCTCGCGATCGCCGGGCTCGCGGCTGCGGTCGCGGCGCTGAGCGACCCTCGCATCACGATCCTGGGGACGGGGCTCGGCGTGAACCTTCGACGCCTTCCGACCAAGCCGACCTCAGGCGCACGAGTCCTTGCCATGGACGCGGCGCCCGGGCGTTGCCCGGTTCACTGAGTTCAAGCGGCGAGGCGTCAGTCCTCGCCGCGTCCGCCCGGCCGCCACAGCACGATGTCGGTGGAGCGGCGGATGCGCCGACCGCTCGGAACGGGGACGACGCCGCTCGCGCCGGCGGCGAAGACACGCACGCCTGGGCGGTTCTCGCGTTCGGCACGCAAGGCCCCTTCGAGATCGACGACTCTGCGGCGCAGCATCCGCACCTCGTCTTCGAGATCGAGCAGGCGGGCGATCGCGGGCAGGCTCATGCCGTCGGCGGACAGCCGGGCGACCTCGCGCAGCTGAGCGATGTTGCGCGCGGAGTAGCGGCGGGATCCGCCGCGTGTACGACCGGGCACGACGAGCCCGATCCGGTCGTACTGACGCAGAGTCTGCGGGTGCATGCCCGCGAGCTCTGCGGCGACGGCGATCGCGAAGATCGGGGCGTCCTCATCCTCGACCATCGCGATCACCTTCCTTCGTACCGTTCATTGCATTTCGACTCGCTGCGCTCGCTCAATGCGTTTCGTCTCGCCTTCGGCTCGCTCAACGACCCGCGGGGATCAGCCTGCGCCTTCGGCTCGCTCAACGACCCGCGGGGATCAGCCTGCGCCTTCGGCTCGCTCAACGACCCGCGGGGATCAGCCTGCGCCTTCGGCTCGCTCAACGACCCGCGGGGATCAGGCCTGCGCCTTCGACATCATCTCGGCGCGCGGGTTCTCCTTCGGCTCCAGGTCGTGGAACTTCTGCAGAGCTTCGCGTGCGGCGTCGTCCAGATGCGTCGGCACCGCGACCTGCAGTTCGGCCAGGAGATCACCGGTGCCCTTCGACGATGCGACTCCCCGGCCCTTGACACGCAGGACGCGTCCCGACGGTGTGCCCGGTGCCACACGCAGCTTCACGATGTCGCCCGCCAGCGTCGGAACCTCGATCGTCGCACCGAGCGTCGCCTCGGTGAAGGTCACCGGCACCGTGAGGCGCAGATTCAGACCATCGCGCGTGAAGACCGGATGCGGACGCACCTTGATCTGCACGACGATGTCACCGCTCTCGCCGCCATCGGGTGAAGGACGCCCGCGACCGCGCAGACGGATCTTCTGCCCGTCTGCGACGCCGGCGGGGATCTTCACCTTGAACGGCTTGCCGTCTTCGCCCTGCAGAGTGATGGTCTCGCCCTGCACGGCGGTGACGAAATCGAGCGTGGTGCGCGCCGTGACATCGGCGCCCTTCTGCGGCCCACCGAAGCCGCGGTATCCGCCGCTTGTCTGACCGAAGCGGCCGGAGCCGAAGTTCCCGCCCTGACTCTGGTTGAACATCGCGAAGATGTCCTCGAAGTCGGCGTTGCTCTGGCCCCTCCCGCCCTGACCGAACCGGCTGAACACGTCTTCGAAGCCGCCGGCACCGCCGCCGCTCGCAGTGAACCGCGCACCCGAGCCCATGGCCCGGATCTCGTCATACTCCTTGCGCTGCTCGGGGTCGGAGAGCACCGAGTACGCCTCGCTGATCTCCTTGAACATCGCCTCGGCCTTCGCATCACCCTGATTGGAGTCGGGGTGGTACTTGCGCGCGAGTTTGCGGTACGTCTTCTTCAGATCCGCATCACTGACGTCCTTCGCGACGCCGAGCGTCTTGTAGAAGTCCTTGTCGAACCAGTCCTGGCTAGCCATGCGTGCTTAATCGGTCCCTGAGCCCGTCGAAGGGTCAGCGGGCACCGCGACGACGACCTTCGCCGGGCGCAGCTCGACATCGCCGAGGCGATATCCCACTTCGACGACCTCGAGGATCGTCGAGGATTCTGCTCCTGGAGTCGGCTGCTGGAAGATCGCCTCGTGGTGCTGCGGGTCGAATTCCTCGCCCTTCTCACCGTAGGCGACGACGCCGAGGCGCTCGACGACCGCGCGGATCTTCTCGCCGATCACGAAGAACGGCGTGCCCTCGACGAGATCGCCGTGCTGGGTCGCACGGTCGAGGTCATCGAGCACGGGGATCAGGCCCTTGGCCGCCTCGCCCTTCGCGCGGTCGATCTCGACCTGACGCTGCTCCTCGGTGCGCCGACGGTAGTTGGCGTACTCCGCCTGCAGGCGCTTGAGGTCGTTGAGCAAGGTGCTCTCGAGATCGGCGAGCACGGCGTCTTCCGCCGCGGCCTCGCCGGTCTGCTCGGCACCGAGGATGTCATCGACCGTGAGGTCGTCGATCGTCAGGTCGTCGTCGGATCCTTCGGCGGCAGCCGCCTCAGCGGCATCCGGATTCTCCTGCGACGCTGCGCCTTCCTGCGGCGACGGGCCGGATGCCGCAGCATCCGACCCCTCGTCCTCAGGAACTTCACCGTTCTCGTTGAAGTTCTTGTCCGTCATGGTTACTTCTCGGTTCCTGAGCCTGTCGAAGGATCCTCGTCGTCGACGACCTCGGCGTCGATGACGTCCTCGTCGTCCGAGGTGTCACCGGCCGGGGTCTCGCCGCCGGCGGCGCCCGCTTCGGATGCGGCATCCGCCTGCGACTGCGCGTAGATCGCTTCGCCGAGCTTGCCCTGCGACTCGTTCAGCTTGTCGAACGCCACCTTCACCGCGTCGTCGTCCTCGCCTGCGAGAGCCGTCTTCAGAGCATCGACGTCAGCCTGGACGGCGTCCTTGACGTCGGCGGGGAGCTTGTCCTCGTTCTCCTTGATGAGCTTCTCGATCGAGTACGACAGGGTCTCGGCCTGGTTGCGCTGCTCGAGAGCGTCTGCACGCTTCTTGTCCTCAGCGGCGTTCTCCTCGGCCTCGCGCACCATGCGCTCGATGTCCTCCTTCGACAGCGACGAGCCGCCGGTGATGGTCATCGACTGCTCCTTGCCGGTGCCCTTGTCCTTGGCGGACACGTGCACGATGCCGTTCGCGTCGATGTCGAACGTGACCTCGACCTGCGGGATGCCACGGGGCGCCGGTGCGATGCCGGTGAGCTCGAACGTGCCGAGCGGCTTGTTGTCGCGGGTGAACTCGCGCTCGCCCTGGAAGACCTGGATCGCGACGGACGGCTGGTTGTCGTCTGCCGTGGTGAAGGTCTCGCTGCGCTTGGTCGGGATGGCCGTGTTGCGCTCGATGAGCTTGGTCATCCGGCCGCCCTTGGTCTCGATGCCGAGGCTCAGCGGGGTGACGTCGATGAGCAGGACGTCCTTGCGCTCGCCCTTGAGGACACCGGCCTGCAGGGCTGCGCCCACGGCGACGACCTCGTCAGGGTTGACGCCCTTGTTCGCTTCCTTGCCGGTCTCGCGCTTGACGAGTTCGGCGACGGCGGGCATGCGGGTCGATCCACCGACGAGCACGACGTGGTCGATGTCGGCGACCTTGACGTTCGCCTCGCGGATGACGTCTTCGAAGGGCTTCTTGGTGCGGTCGAGCAGGTCCTTGGTGAGGTCCTCGAACTTCGCGCGCGTGATCGTCTCGGAGAGAGACACGGGGCCCGACTCGGTCAGCGACAGGTACGGCAGGTTGATCGAGGTGCTGGTCGAGGAGGAGAGTTCCTTCTTCGCCTGCTCCGCAGCCTCCTTCAGACGCTGCAGGGCGATCTTGTCACCCGAGACGTCGACGCCGGTGGTCTCCTTGAACTGCTTGATGAGGTGGTCGACGAGGCGCTGGTCCCAGTCGTCACCGCCGAGGCGGTTGTCACCCGAGGTCGAGCGCACCTGGATCGTGGAGAAGTCGTCGTCCTTGCCCACCTCGAGCAGCGAGACGTCGAACGTTCCGCCACCGAGGTCGAAGACGAGGATGAGTTCGTCTTCCTTGCCGCGGTCGAGGCCGTAGGCCAGAGCGGCGGCGGTGGGCTCGTTGATGATGCGCAGCACGTTGAGGCCCGCGATCTCGCCGGCTTCCTTCGTGGCCTGACGCTCGGCGTCGTTGAAGTACGCGGGGACGGTGATGACGGCATCCGTCACGGTGTCACCGAGGTAGGACTCGGCGTCGCGCTTCAGCTTCATGAGGATGCGCGCGGAGATCTCCTGCGGCGTCCACTTCTTGCCGTCGATGTCGTAGCTCCAGTCGGTGCCCATGTGGCGCTTGACGGAGGCGACCGTGCGGTCGACGTTCGTGACGGCCTGGCGCTTCGCGGTCTCACCGACGAGCACCTCGCCGTCCTTCGTGTATGCGACCACCGAGGGAGTGGTGCGGAAGCCCTCGGCGTTGGCGATGACCTTCGGCTCGCCACCTTCGAGGACGCTGACGACGGAGTTCGTCGTACCGAGGTCGATTCCAACAGCACGTGCCATGTGATTCTCCTTCTGTTTGAAGTCTGAGACGACCCGAAGCAAACCTGAGTCGCAATGGCTCAACTGTAAACCGCACCCTTGAAACTTGTCAAATGAAGTTGATACGACTGCACTCAACTTTGAGCGGAAGCGTGAGCTGTGCCGATCACTTGCCGCCGGGAGGGCCGATCGTCAGCAGGATCACGTAGAGCGCGACCACGGCGACGGCGATGAGCGCCACGAGAACCCACGCCCGGCGCAGGAACCAGCGCATCGTGCGGTCGTACCAGGTGCGGTCCTGCGGGTGCTCGCTCTCCTCGAGGCGCCAGTCGCCTTTGAGCCGCCCAGCGCGGTGCAGCCAGATCTCCATCGGGATGGTCGCATAGGGAACGATCGCACTCGCCACGGCGAGGATGCCGAGCCCGATCGACCAGCGCTGGTTGAAGGCCACGAGGATCGCCGTCGCACCATAGGAGAGGAAGACGAATCCGTGGATGCCTCCCGCGATCGTGACCACGATCGGCGGCGCCCCGACGGCTCGCGCGATCAATGCGCCGATCAGAAGGGTCCAGGTGATCGCCTCGGCGATGGCGAGGACTCGATAGAGGCGGGCAGGCGTGCGAAACATCGTGCTCCTTGCTGTTCGGGACTTCACAAGCCTACGCAGGTCGGCGGCGAAGCCACGTGCTGCCCTCTCATCCGAAAGGTTGATGTTCGACGTCCCGTGCGCTGATCGCCCCGCCGGAATAGCCGCGAGTGCTCATGCGTTTGAATAGGAGGCGCGGCGACTGCGACGCAATACCTCTGTTGCCCGCTGTGACGTCGCGGTCCGCGCGTCACCACCGTTTCTCCTAGCATCGAAGAGCCATGTCCACACCTGTGACCACACACGAAGACCACGTCCGCTGGCAGTCCGAGCGCCGCGACGCCGTGACGGCTCGGACGGGGAATCTCGCCCTCGTCGAGACGCGCTGGACCGGATCCGAGCGTCCCGACCTGGCGACCGAGCGCGCCTCGGCCTCCGTCACCGTGACCGCCCTCGAGCGCAAGGACCTCACCACGGGTGAGCCGGAGTACGGCCTGCGCGTCTGGGACGCCGAGTCGCCCGCGATCCAGGCGTTCGACCGCATCGACACCTACGAGTACGACCCGGACTGGGTGATCGAGGCGCAGTTCACCCCAGTGGACACCGACCGCACCGTGCCCTTCGAGCACATCCGCGACAACGGCGGCTCACGCGAGCTCGTCGTCCCCGGCGACATCACCTTCACTCGCAACGGAGTCGAGCACCGTCTGGCCGCGTTCGACGACGCAGGCTCGCTGCTGCTCGTGTTCGGCGACGCCACGAACGGCACGGAGACCTACGGGGCCGGACGCTTCCTCTTCGTGCCGCGCGAGACCGCGGAGTTCGGCAGCGAGGGCACCGTCGTGCTCGACTTCAACCGTGCATTCGTGCCGCCGTGCGGCTTCTCCGCGCAGTACAACTGCCCGATGCCGCCGGCCCAGAACCGGTTCACGGAGCCGATCCGCGCCGGAGAGAAGAACGTCGTCTTCACGGGCGACTTCGACATCTACGCCGCGCTCTGACCCGCACACACGACGCACACACGACGCACACAGCATCCCGAACACCAGGAGAACCTCTTGAGAAGACCACTCGCGCTCGCCGCGGCCATCGCCGTCTCGGCACTCGTCCTCGCCGGCTGCTCGTCGAGCGCCCCGACAGCCGAGGACAGCGCAGATGCCAGCATCCACATCGGCTCGCTCTACGAACCGCAGAACCTCAGCAACACGCAGGGTGGCGGACAGGGGGTGACAGAGGCCTTCAACGGCAACGTCTACGAGGGTCTATACCGGCTCACCGACGACGGCGCAGTCGAACCGCTGCTCGCGACGGATGCCGTGAAGAGCGAAGACGGGCTCACCTACACGATCACGCTTCGTGACGATGTCACGTTCCACTCCGGGAAGGCACTCACCTCGGCAGACGTGAAGGCCAGCGTCGAGGCCGTGACCGCAGAGGACTCGCAGTCCGCCCGCGCATCCTCGTTCGCTGTCATCTCCGCCGTCGAGACGCCGGACGACACGACTGTGGTCTTCACGCTCTCCGAGCCGTCGATCTCGTTCCTGTACAACCTCGCCTACATCTGGATCGTGAACGGCGAGGCGACCGACCTCACCACGACCGAAGACGGCACCGGACCGTACACGCTCGACGAGTGGAAGCAGGGCAGCACCCTGACCCTCACCCGCTGGGACGACTACTGGGGCGAGCCCGCGAAGAACGGCGAGGTCGTCTTCGACTATTACACCGACGCGACTGCGCAGAGCAACGCGCTCCTCACCGGCGAGATCGACCTGATCACCAGCATCCAGAGCCCTGACGCGCTGGCGCAGTTCGACAACGATGACTACACGATCAGCGAGGGCACCTCGACGACCAAGGAACTGCTCGCCTTCAACGACCGCGTCGCCCCCTTCAACGACCCGCTCGTGCGCAAGGCGATCTACTCGGCGATCGACACGAAGAAGCTCCTGAACTCGATCTGGGCCGACTACGGCACACTGATCGGCTCGATGGTTCCGCCGACCGACCCCTGGTACGAGGACCTCACCGACGTCAACCCGTACGACGTCGACCTCGCGAAGCAGCAGCTCGCCGAGGCGGGGTTCCCGAACGGCTTCGAGTTCACGCTCGACACCCCGAGCTACGACCCGCACCCCGCCGTCGCGGAGTTCCTGCAGTCGCAGCTCGCAGAAGTCGGCATCACGGTGAACATCAACACCATCAGCGCCGACGAGTGGTACACGAAGGTCTTCAAGGAGCGCGACTTCGAGGCGACGCTGCAGGAGCACGTGAACGACCGCGACGTCGTCTGGTACGGCAACCCCGACTTCTACTGGGGCTACGACAACGCCGACGTGCAGCAGTGGGTCGCCGAAGCCGAGCAGGCGGCGACACCCGAGGAGCAGACCGAGCTGCTGAAGAAGGTGAACGAGCAGATCGCCGAGGACGCCGCGAGCGTCTGGCTCTACCTATACCCGCAGATCGTCGTCGCCTCAGCGGACGTCACCGGATACCCTGTCAATGGCCTGAACTCGCAGTTCTTCGCCTACGACATCGTCAAGTCCTGATCCCATCTCAGCGTGTGCGGGTCGCGGACGGCGACCCGCACACCGACTGATCGCTCTCATGCTCCCCTATCTCCTCCGGCGCCTCGCGTTCCTCGTCGTGTCGCTCGTCGTCGCGATGATCGTGATCTTCGTGCTGCTGCGACTGCTGCCCGGCGATCCGGCGAACGCACTGCTGTCGGTGGATGCCACGCCGGAGCAGATCGCAGCGGCGCAGGCTCAGGTCGGCTCCGACCAGCCGCTCGCGCAGCAGTTCTTCACGTGGGCCGGCCAGATGCTGCGCTTCGACCTCGGCGACTCGTACATCAGTACACTCCCCGTCGCACCGGAGATCGCCTCCCGCCTACAGATCACCCTGCCGCTCACCCTCCTCGCCTTCGCGCTCGCGCTCGTCATCTCGCTCGTCGTCGGCATCACCGCCGCCGTGAAGTCCGACCGCTGGTACGGTTCGGTGCTCTCCGGCTTCTCGCAGCTCGGCATCGCGGTGCCGGTGTTCTGGGTGGGCATCATCCTGGTGTGGATATTCGCGCTCGGTCTCGGCTTCCTCCCCTCCGGCGGGTTCCCGCGCGATGACTGGGAGGATCCGGCAGAGGCGCTGCGCGCCCTCATCCTTCCCGTGATCACGATCGCGATCGTCATGAGCGCCTCGCTCGCCCGCTACGTGCGCGCGGCCACACTCGACGTGCTCGGCAGTGACTACCTGCGCACCGCACGCGCCGGCGGCTCCGGCCTCGGCGAAGCGCTGCTGCGACATGGTCTGCGCAACGGTGCGGTCCCGGTCGTCGCGATCCTCGGCATCGAGCTCTCGACGACCCTGCTGGGCGCCGTCGTCGTCGAGAGCGTCTTCTCGCTGCCCGGCCTCGGCAGCATGCTGCTGACCGGTATCGAGCAGCACGACTTCGCCAACATCCAGGGCGTGCTCGTGGTGAGTACCCTGTTCGTGCTGCTCGTCGGCTTCGTCGCCGACATCGGCCAGCGCCTGATCGATCCGCGCCTGCGCGGCAGTGTGGCCGGCAATCGATGAGCGCCGTGATCGAACAGGAGTTGGAGGATGCTGCGCCCCGCCGCCGCGGCGGACGCCGAGCGACACTCGTGCTCGGGCTCTCGCTGACCGGGCTCGTCGTGCTGCTCGCGATCGTCTCGCTGGTGTGGCTGCCCTACCCGCCCTCCGACATCAGCGGCGGACGGCTCGAGGGGCCGAGCGCCGCACACCTGCTCGGCACCGACAAGCTCGGACGCGACCTGTTCACGCAGCTCATGATCGGCGCACGGATCGCCCTTCTCGTCGGCATAGGCTCGGTCGTCCTCGCCGCCGTGCTGGGTGTGCTCATCGGTCTCATCGCCGCGTTCGCCAGGCCGTGGGTGGACGATTCGCTCTCCGCCACGCTCGACGTCGTGATCGCCTTCCCCGTGCTGCTGCTCGCGATGCTCGTCGTCGCCGTGCAGGGCGCGTCCCTGTGGTCGGCGATCCTCGCGATCGGCCTCGCGATGTCGGCCGTCGTGGCAAGACTCACCCGCATCCTCGCCCGTCGTGTGCTGCAGGAGCAGTTCATCACCGCTGCGCGCACGAGCGGTACGCGCTGGCCCGGCATCGTGCTGCTGCACGTGCTGCCGAACATCGCCCCGACACTCGGCGTGAACCTCGCCCTGCAGTTCGGCGCGGCAGTGCTGGCCGAGGCGAGCCTGTCGTATCTCGGCCTCGGCGCGCCACCGCCCAACGCGTCATGGGGCCGGCTGCTGCAGGAGGCGCAGGGCACGGTGCTCACGGCGCCTGTCGGGGCGATCGCCCCTGGGATCGCCCTGGTCACCTTGGTGCTCGGCGTGAACTTCGTCGCCGACGGTCTGCGCGACTTCATCGACCCGACCCGCAGGAGGCGACGATGAATCTCCTCGACGTCTCCGGCCTGACCGTCTCTGCCGGCCGGCAGCGTCTGGTCGACGACGTGTCGTTCACGATCGCTCCGGGAGAGCGCGTCGGCGTGATCGGAGAGTCCGGATCGGGAAAGTCCGTGACCTCGCTCGCGGTCACCGGGCTCCTTGCTGACGCACTCACCTCGTCGGGGTCGGTGCTGCTCGACGGCACGCAGGTCGTCAGTGCTCCGGACAGAGCGCTTCGTCCGCTGCGCGGCCCGGTGGCCGGCATACTCTTCCAGGAGCCGCTGACGGCGCTCGATCCGCTCATGCGCGTCGGACGGCAGATCGCCGAACCGATGCGCCGCCACCTCGGCCTGCGCGGAGTCGCGCTGCAGGATGGCGTGCGCGCCGCACTCGAAGACGTGTCGTTGCCCGACCCGCGGTTCGCGAGGGCGTTCCCGCACGAGCTCTCCGGCGGACAGCGTCAGCGCGTCGCCACGGCGATCGCCCTTGCCGCCCGCCCGAGGCTGCTGATCGCTGACGAGCCGACCACGGCACTCGACGTGACGGTGCAGGACGAGATCCTCGCCCTGCTCGACCGCCTGGTAGCAGAGCGCGACATGGCGCTCATGTTCATCAGTCACGATCTGGCGGTCGTCAGCCGCATGACCGACCGGGTCGTCGTGATGCGCGGCGGGCGAGCGGTCGAGCAGGGGACGGTCGAGCAGATCGTCGGCGCACCGCACGATCCGTACACGGCGGCATTGGTCGCGAGCGCGCGGGCCCTGGATTCCGCCCTCGACGTGCCGGTCTCGCCGCCAGCCTCGCCGCCGGCCTCGCCTTCGGCCTCGCCGCCTACCGATGGAGAGGTGGCTCGATGAGCATTCTGGAGCTGCGCGGAGCCGGCTTCGCGTACGGCCACCGCACCGTGGTCGACGACGTCTCGCTCGACGTCTCGGCGGGCGAAGCCGTCGGACTCGTGGGCGAGTCCGGCGCCGGCAAGTCGACCATCCTCTCGCTGCTGCTCGGGCTCGCGACGCCCCGTACCGGCGACGTGCTCTTCGACGGCGTGCCGCTCGACCGTCGCGATCGTGGGCTCATGCGTCGCTTCCGCGCGGATGTGCAGACCGTGTTCCAGGACCCCTATTCGTCGCTCGACCCGCGTCAGCGCATCGACCGGATCGTCGCCGAGCCGCTGCGATCGCTCGGCATAGCGAGCGGTGACGAGGCGCGTCGCCTGGTGACGGATGCTGTTGCTTCCGTCGGCCTCGACGCCGATGTGCTGCGGCGATATCCGCACGAGTTCTCCGGTGGACAGCGCCAGCGCATCGCGATCGCGCGCGCCGTCGTGTCGAAGCCGCGGGTGCTGCTCGCCGACGAACCGGTGAGCGCGCTCGACGTCACCACCCGCATTCAGGTGATCGAGCTGCTGCAGACGCTCCGCCGCGAGAGCGGGCTCGCGCTCGTCATGGTCTCGCACGACCTCAGCGCTGTCGCGGCACTCTGCGAACGGACCGTCGTGCTGCAGAACGGCCGCGTGGTGGAGGCCGGCGCGACCGGCGACGTGCTGCACGACCCGCAGACCGATTACGCGCGCACGCTCGTTGCTGCGATTCCGCGCCTGCCGTCTGCGCGCGCCGCGGAATAGCCCCGGTCTCCGGCGGGCTACGTCACCGACGTGCGGATGGATGCCGCGAAGTCGATGCTCGCCGAAGCGAGATCGGTGTCAGACACGGCGGGTGTCAGACACGGCGAGGGAGCTCGGCTACGCCTCGGACGAGGGATTCAGCCGTGCGTTCCGCCGTCACGTCGGCGTGACGCCGTCGGCATGGCGGTCACAGCGCACCCACGTACCCGCCTGACGCAACCCCAGCTCACCCGCGTACGCGGTTCGAAAGCCCGAACAGCAGCGCCCCCACGATGCGAAGAAGAAACCCCACACGAACACGGCGATCCCGACACCGAGGACCGAGCCGGAGAGCAGGATGGTCGCGGCGACCGCCACCGCGATCACGGCGGGCGCGAGCACGGCGAACAGTCGGAACGAGCGGTCGATGATCAGTCCGATCGTGAGGTTTCCGACCAGGCCGCCGTGACCGTGACGGTTTGCCCTGCCCGACCCGGCGTGACGCCGAGCGCGTCGGCCATCTCGGTGAGCATGCCATTGGGCAGGAACTCTGCCGTGACGAGCAGGAAGCTCAGAAGCATCATGACGACGAGAGCGCCGTAACGGATCCGCTCGACGGGGGCGGAGACGTTCACGGGTATGGATGCGGTCGTTGTCATGGTCTCCATGCTGACAGGCGAGCGGATGCCGCACCCGACTGCCCGTCCGCGGCATCCGACCATTCGTCCGTCGTGTGGAGTGCGATGCCGACGAGCTGTTCGCGGAGTTGATGGCGTCGTCGTACGCGTGAGCGTCAGCCGAGCACTTCGACCTGCACGCCGGGCAACTCCCCGAATCGCGCGGCGCGATCAGTCGTGAGCAGGAGCCGTCCCGTCGCCACAGCGGTCGCCGCGATGATCAGATCGTGGGCGCTTCGCGGTCGACCGGTCCTGTGAACGTGGGCGAGCAATGAACCGTGCGCAAACGCCACATCGTCGTCGTAGGCGACGATCGGTACCGTCTCAAGCACGCGGTTGACGTTCAGAAGCCGCGAAGCTCTGCGGGCGTCGCTCGCGAGGTCCACGCCTGTGTAAAGCTCGGCGAGGGTCACGGCCGCGATCACGACGTCGTCATCTTCGCGGATGCCGGCGGCGATCCGCTCCCGCTCCGCGGCAACGAGCACACCGGTATCGAGGATCAGTCTGCGGGCCATGCGGGCGGATCCAACGTCACGGCCTCACGCGCAGCGGCGACGTCCCTGGCGAACTCGATGTCGACGGGCGTGGACAGCAGCATGTCGATCAACGGCCGACCGTTGCCGGTCGAGGCGGGAACAAGCTCGGCGATACGTCGACCGGCTCGCGTGATCACCACCCGTTCGCCGCGCTCCGCGCCATCGAGAAGCGCAGCAAAGGACCTGCTTGCCTCTGTTGCAGTCACCGTCTTCATAAAATCAGATTATCTGATTTTCATGACCGATAGGTGGCTGTCCACACGTGGCCTGCGGCGCGGCGCTACCTCTCGTTCACCGGATCCCGTCAGACTTCGAGCATGAGCGCTTCCGCACCGACGACCGACGGCCCCGAGCGATCCTCCCGCGGCCGTGGCGTTCTCGCCTGGGCTTTGTGGGACTGGGGATCCGCAGCATTCAACGCGGTCGTCACGACCTTCGTGTTCAGCACGTTCCTCGCCAGCCAGCTGTTCGTCGACCCCGAGATCGTGGCTGCCGCGGCCGGCGATACGAAGGACCCCGGACTTGTCGCGGCCCTCGCGGGAAACGCCAGCTTGGTCGGCTGGGCGCTCGCGATCGCCGGGGTCCTCATCGCGGTGCTCGCTCCGGTGCTGGGCCAGCGCTCCGACGGCACGGGACGCCGCAAGCTCTGGCTGGCCATCAACACCGGCATCGTCGTGCTCGCCATGGCCGCGATGGTCTTCGTCGTCGGCGCTCCCGAGTACCTGATCCTCGGAGCCACGCTGCTCGCGGTCGGCAACATCTTCTTCGAGTTCGCGGGAGTCAACTACAACGCCATGCTCGTACAGGTCTCCACGAAGGAGAACATGGGGCGCGTGTCGGGCTTCGGCTGGGGCATGGGATACGTCGGCGGCATCGTGCTGCTGATCATCCTGCTCGTCGGTTTCATCGGCCTGGTCTCCAGCCCCGGACCGCTCGGGATCACGACCGATGGCGCCCTGCACATCCGACTCGCGGTGCTCGCGTCGGCCCTCTGGTTCGGCGTCTTCGCGATTCCGGTGCTGCTGAGGGTCCCCGAGATCCCTGCACGTGAAGCGCAGAACCGCGTCGGATTCTTCCGCTCCTACGTCGTGCTCGCCGGCACGATCAAGAAGCTCTGGCACGGCAACCGGCAGGTGCTGATGTTCCTTGTGGCGAGCGCCGTGTTCCGCGACGGACTTGCCGGCGTCTTCACCTTCGGCGCGATCATCGCCGCGCAGGTGTTCGGCTTCTCCAGCTCGCAGGTGCTCTACTTCGCCGTGGCCGCCAACGTGGTCGCCGGCATCAGCACGATCCTCGCCGGACGTCTCGATGACGCCTTCGGCCCGAAGCGAGTGATCATGACGTCCCTCATCGGGCTCGTGGTCGCCGGCACCGCTGTGCTGTTCATCGGCGATGCGCAGATCGGCTTCTGGATCGCCGGCCTCATCCTGTGCATGTTCGTCGGTCCCGTGCAGTCCGCGAGCCGCTCGATGCTCGCACGCATCACGCCGGAAGGCCGTGAGGGCGAGATCTTCGGCCTCTACGCGACGACGGGACGCGCCGTGTCGTTCTTGGCTCCCACCCTGTTCGCCCTGTTCGTCGGCCTCAGCGGCGACACGCGCCTCGGCATCCTCGGCATCGTGATCGTGCTGCTCGTCGGCCTGGTGCTAATGCTCCCCGTGAAGGCCAAGCAGGCGGTCATCGAGTAGGGCGCGGGCCGGGATGCCGCGTCAGTTCCCCCAGTTATCGGCGAGCTTCGACAGCAGACGGGCGAGCTCGCTGGCCTCTTCATCAGTAAACGACTCGAGCGCCTTCGACAGCACCTCACGTCGCTCGCCACGCATGCCGCGGGCGATCTTCTGGCCGGTCTCCGTGAGGGCGATGCGGGTGCGACGTGCGTCGTCGGGGTCGGCCTCTCGCTGCACGAGCCCGCGCTGAACCCCCTGCTGCACGAGGCGTGAGGCGCGCGGCTGGTCGACGCCCACGGCCTCGCCGAGCGCGCTCACACTGAGCGGTTCGGATGCCGCGGCCAGAGCCTCCAGCATCCGCATCCACGCGGGTCCGCCCAGACGTCCCCCGGGTCCGCCGGCCCAGGGCGGAGGGACGATTCCACGACGGCCGAGCGGCGGGTGGTCGCCATGCCCATGGCCATGCGCGTGATGATCCCCCGGGAAATCTCCGCGCATCCCATGCGGACCGCCGCGTCCTGGGCCGTGGGGTCGTCGTCCGCGCAGACGCCCGAGGGCCTGCGCGATGATCTCGGCCGGGTCTGGATTGTCTGTGCTCACGCGTTCGATTTTACATGCGACTTGACATGTATCCGTATTGCATGTCACACTACATATACATGCACAGTTACACGCAAAGGACTTTCCCATGAACACCATCAACCCTGATGAGAACTCCCGCCCGTTCGGATTCTGGCTCAAGGCCGTCGATCGCCTCATGGCGGCCGAGTTCGCCTCCGCCTTCGAGTCCTTTGGGCTCACGCGCCGCGAATGGCGCCTCCTGAACGTCATCGACGGCACGGTTCCGGCCGACCGCCCGAAGAGCGATCGTCCGATTCCCGCACACAAGCTGACGCGGCTGATCGAGCTGGGCTGGGTGACGGATGCCGACGGCACGTGGACCCTGACCGACGAAGGCCGCACGGCCAAGGAACGCCTCGGCGGCATCGTCGACGGCATCCGCGCGAAGGTCACCGACGCGGTTCCCGCTGAAGACCTCGCCACCACAATGGCCACGCTCGAGCAAGTCGCCCGCGCATTCGGCTGGAACGAGGAGACGCCGCTCCCCCGCGGACGCGGACGTCGAGGCTCCGACCCTCGCGGATTCGGCCGAGGACGCGGTCGCGGGTTCGGCCCGCACGGCTTCGGATCCCGCGGATTCGGCAAGCCCGGATTCGGCCCGCAGTCCTTCGACCACGAGGGCCATGGCGCCCCTGACTACGACGGACGCGGACACTGCGAGCACGGCGACCGCCGGTTCGCGCACGATGCCGACCACGGCCACCGTGGCGGCCCGCACGCCCGCAACGGACACGAGTGCTACGAACACCGGGGCCACGGCCGCGGTCGCACGCACTTCGCACGCTTCGTGCAGGGCTCCTACGAGCGCGGCTTCGACGCGGGATTCACCCGCGGTCGCGACGCGCAGTGAGCGCTACGCGTCAACGAGGAACAGGAACGGGGGTTGTGAGCATTCACAACCCCCGTTCCTGTTCTTTCATCGCGCTGGGCGCGAGCTCGACTCGGTCTCAGGCGGACGGCGGGAGGATCGAGGCGATCGACAGCTCGGCAGTCGCCCCCTCGTGAGACGCCGATGCCGACGGCGCATTGCCGACGAGGATCCCGATCAGGACGATGGCGCCGATGAACAGCACCGCGAGCCCTGCGAAGATCGCGACGGTCCAGCCGCGGTAGCTGGTCCCTTCCGTGCCTCCGGCGGCCGGACTGACGTAGTTGCGGCTCGCCTCATCGCGGGCCGTGGCGGCACGCGAGGCTGCGGCTCGAGATTCGGCTTTCTGCGCAGCGGTCGGAGGCACGACCTCTTGCTTGTGGGCGGATGCCGAGGTCCACGTGTCGTTGGGCGCCCAGGTGTTCCGCTTGCGCAGTGCAGGCTCGGCCGCGGCATCCGCATTCTCTGACGGTGCCGGCGGGATGACCGGCGCCGCGCTGGGAGCCGGCGGCGCTGCGCCGAACTTGGGTGGCGGCGGCACCTCGAAGCCTTCGATGGCCGTCTCGGCGTCGGGAATCGCGATCGTCTCCGGAGCCGGAACCGCGAAGGGCTCCACGCCCGGCGCGGCGGGTGGCGGAACGGATGCCGCCGCTTCACCGCCCGATACGGGCGCGTCGGTGGTGGCATCCTCGCCGGGATCTTGCGGTTCTTCCGTGTTTTCGCCGCTCACGCTCTCGATACTACGTGTGACACGGCGATCCGCACCCGGCAGGGCGGCGATCTGCAAGAGTCAGCCGCCGACCGACCCCAGGGTGGTGTTGCCCACGTCGGTGCGGTGGAAGTTCTGGAACGAGCGGGATGCCGTCGGCCCGCGCTGTCCCTGGTACCGGTTTCCGTACGGGCCGGAGCCGTAGGGGTTCTCGGCGGGAGAGGTCAGGCGGAAGAAGCACAGCTGCCCGATCTTCATCCCGGGCCAGAGCTTGATCGGCAGAGTCGCGACGTTCGCGAGTTCGAGCGTGACGTGACCGGTGAAGCCGGGGTCGATGAAGCCTGCGGTGGAGTGCGTGATCAGGCCGAGGCGTCCGAGTGAGCTCTTGCCCTCGAGTCTCGCGGCGATGTCGTCCGACAGAGTGACCTGCTCGAACGTCGCGCCGAGCGCGAACTCGCCGGGGTGCAGGATGAACGGCTCGTCCGGTTTCACCTCGATCAGGTGGGTGAGGTCGGGCTGATCCTCCGACGGATCGATGAACGGGTACTTGTGGTTGTCGAACAGGCGGAAGTACCTGTCGAGACGCACGTCGATGCTTGACGGCTGGATCATCTCCGGCTCGTGCGGAGCGAGGCCGATCCGGCCGGAGGCGAGTTCTGCTCTGATGTCGCGGTCGCTGAGAAGCACGGGTACAGCCTAATGGCGCATCAGCGGTCAGATGATGCCGAAGCGATTGCCGAGCTTTGGCCATGGGCGGGAGTGCAGGTAGGCTTGCCTTCACCTGTTCTTGATGAGCAGGTTCGGGACTGTAGTTCAATGGCAGAACTTCTGCTTCCCAAGCAGATAGCGCGGGTTCGATTCCCGTCAGTCCCTCCACAAAAAGCCGGAACGCTTCAGCCCGCCACCCGTGCCACCACGATCCGGGCGGTCGCCTCAGGATCCATACGGTGCCCCACCGACTCCGGCACCTGCAGGTACTCGGCATCCGGCATCATCTCCGCGAGTCGGGATGCTGCGGTCACGAGGATCGGCATCGTCTCGACCCCGCACAGACTAGTGACCGGCATCCGCACACAGCGTTGGCGGCGAGAACCTCGAGAAGTCGCTTCGCGTCCTGCGCCCCGGCGGCAAGGCGATCGGCATCTCGGGCCCGCCCGACCCCGCATTCGCGAAGCGGATCGGCCTGAATCCGTTGCTCCGACTGGCGATCACGGCGTTGAGCGGCAAGATCCGCCGCCAGGCGAAGAAGCTCGGCGTCACATACGAGTTCCTCTTCATGAGCGCCAGCGGCGACCAGCTCCGCGAGATCGCCGAGCTCATCGACGACGGCACCCTGCGGCCCCTCGTCGGCAAGGCATTCTCGTTCGACGAGACCCCGGATGCACTCGAATCGATCGCCAAGGGCGGTGTGAACGGCAAGACCGTCATCACCTCGTGAATCGGGGACTGAATCGGCTTACGCGGCCGGGCTCGGCGGCGGACCAGGCTGGATGATCAGGCAGGTGCTGGATGCTGTCGCAAGAACACGACCTTCGCTGTCGCGGATGTCCGCCTCGGCGAAAGAGGCGCTGCGCCCGCGGCGGGTCACCCATCCGTGCGCGGTCACCTGTCCGGTGTCTGCCGTGATCGGGCGGAGGAACGACACCTTGATCTCGAGGCTCGTGTAGCCGACGCCGGCGGGCAGCGTCGAATGGACGGCGCATCCGCACACCGAATCGAGCACGGTGGCGAAGAACCCGCCGTGCACCGAGCCGATCGGGTTGTAGTGCGATTCGTCCGGCACCGCCGTCATCACGACGTCTCCGTCATCGATCGTGACGAAGTCGAGCCCGATGTGACTGCTGATCGGAGGCGGCGGGACCTCGCCCGATGCGACCGCGCGCAGCTGCTCGAGACCGGTGCGCGAGAAGAGGTCGCGCTTGTCACGCCCCGGTACCCGGTAGTTGAGCGTGCGTGTTCGTTCGGTCGAGGATACGGCGTCGGAGTCGGTCATGAGTGCTCCCCGGGCAAGATGGCTGCGACCTGCGTGCGGATGCTCGCCAGGATCTCTGCAGTGCGTGCGTCGACGTTCAGGCTCGACCCTATCTCGAGGAACATGATGGCCGAGATCACCCGCGCCAACGACGGCGCCTCCGCGGTCGCCACCTTCGCTCGGTCGATCAGGATGTCGGAGCACACCTGCTCGGTCTGCGCCACGATCATGAGCGCTTCGGCGTGACGAGGCTCGGCAGGATCACCGAAGACCATCTCGCGCAGGTAGGTGCGGCCATTCTCCACTTGCGTGCGGTTGCAGTCGACGATCGCGGAGACCAAGGCCATGACGCCGTCCAAGGCGTTCGACGCGTCGGCCGCCGCAGCGCGCCCGCGTTCCAGAGCGTCGGTGTAGTGGGCGTTCTGCACCAGCAGCAATAGCTCACCCTTGGTCTTCGCATACAAGAACAGCGTGCCGGTGCCGATGTCGGCCGCTTCAGCGATCTGCTGCGTGGTGACCTCATCGACACCGTGCTTCGCGAACAATGCACCGGCGGCAGCAGTGATGCGCTCGAGTTTGGCCTGCTTGTTCCGCTCGCGCCGCCCGAGCGGCTGTGGAGCCACTGGCATTGTGATCCTCCTGGAATAGTGCATGACTGACCTCAGTTATGAGTGTAGTCAACACCGTATGGGCTCGGATATGAATCCGCCCATTCTCGCACGCAGGTGCGAGACGACCCGGCTCCGCGCCGAGGCGACGGGAGCCCACAGATCAGAACCAGAGAGAAGACCCGCATGACTTCATTGAACGGCGCCATCGTCCTCGTCACCGGCGCGAACGGCGGCATCGGAACCCACTTCGTCCGCGAAGCACTCGCCCGCGGCGCGGCGAAGGTCTACGCCACCGCCCGCAACCCTCGCGAATGGGATGACGAGCGGGTCGTCCCCCTCGCCCTCGACGTCACGGATGCCGAGTCCATTCGCGCTGCCGTCGAAGCCGCACCCGACGTGACCGTGCTGGTCAACAATGCCGGCGCATCCACGTCGTCCCCCGGCATCCTCACCCACACCGACGAGGAGATCCGCCGGAACGTCGAGACCAACTTCCTCGGTCCGCTTTTCCTTGCGCGCGCGTTCGCTCCCGTCCTCGCGGCGCACGACGGCGAGACGGCGATCATCGACATCCACTCGGCCCTGAGCTGGTACGCCGTCGCAGGCATCTACTCGGCGACCAAGGCGGCACTGTGGTCGGCGACGAACTCGCTCCGACTCGAGCTCCAGCCTGCAGGTGTCCAGGTCGTGGGAGTTCACGTCGGCTGGGTCGACACCGCGATGGCAGCGCACACCACAGACCCGAAGCTCGACCCCGCCGTGCTCGTCGCCAAGGTGCTCGACGCCACCGAGGCCGGCGAGTACGAGGTGCTCGCCGACGACACATCGGTGAACGTCAAAGCGGGTCTCTCGGCTCCGCTCGAGGCGCTCTACCCGCAGCTCGCCGCGAGGTAGAGCGACGACGCGGGCGATCCACCACTGATGCGCCCGCGTCACCGCGCCCGGCGTTGACTCGCCTACGCTGAGGCAGGAACGGAAGGGCGTCGATGACGGCTGAAACGGACCTGCTCCCCCACGGCTCAGCCGTCGAACGACTCGCCACCGGCGCGACCTGGTCGGAGGGACCGCTCTGGATCCCCGACGAAGGGGGCCTGCGGTGGAGCGACATCCCGGGTAACCGCATCATGCGTTGGGACGCGGCGACCTCCGAGGTGAGCGTTCATCGCAGCGACGTGGAGTTCACGAACGGCCGGATGCTGGACCGAGACGGCAGCGTCGTGCAGTGCTCGCACGGGCGGCGTCGGCTGGAACGGGAGCTACCCGACGGGACCGTCACCGAGATCGTCAGCCACTGGGGTGAGCATCGCCTGAACTCTCCGAACGACGTGGCGCTCGCGACTGACGGGGCTTACTGGTTCACCGACCCCGACTACGGCATCACTCAGCCGCGCGAGGGGCATCCCGGCATCCGCGAGTACGGCGGTTGCCGGGTCTTCCGCTCGTCGGATGCCGACGGCCTCACGTCCGTGATCGATGACATGGACCGCCCGAACGGGATCGCGTTCTCGCCCGACGGCGGCATCGTCTACGTCACCGACACCGGGCCAGAGCTGGGCGCACGGCGTGACCACCGGATCCGCGCGTACGACGTGGACGGGACCCGGGCAACCAACGGCCGAAGATTCGCCGCGATCGAGACGGGTGTCCCCGACGGCATCGCCGTCGATGTGGAGGGCCGAGTGTGGTCGTCGGCCGGCGACGGCGTGCACGTGTTCTCACCGGAGGGGACGGAGTTGGCCTTCGTCCCTGTTCCCGAGGTGGTCTCGAACCTCTGTTTCGGAGGATTCGATGGCACAGAGCTCTTCATCACAGCCACGACCAGCCTCTACCGCGTCCGCACGTCTACGAGGGCTGCCAGTTCTGACCCTGTCGACCTGCAGACTGTGTCAGCTCACGCGGATGAGCGAGCGCTGCCAGCCGGATGAGCCGTTCGGGGCGATGGGCGCGCGTTCCTCGATCTGGAGGTCGCCGTTCTTGTTGACGGCGCGTACGGCGACGTAGTGCGTGCCCGGTGTCGCGTCCCATTCCATGAACCACTGCACCCAGGTGTCGTCGTTGATGGGCGCCGACAGTGTCGCCGGCATCCATTCGCCCTCATCGATGCGCACCTCCACACGCTCGATTCCGACCGACTGCGCCCAGGCCACGCCCGCGATCGGGATTCGCCCGGCCGCTACCGCTTCGCCGATGCTCGGGGTGTCCAGACGAGACGAGAACTTGATCGGCGCCTCGGCGCTGTAGCCGCGCGGCGTCCAGTACGCCTCGTCATCGGCGAACGTAGTGACCTTGAGTTCGGTGAGCCACTTCGTCGCCGACACGTAGCCGTACAGGCCTGGCACGACCATCCGCACCGGGAAGCCGTGCTCGAGCGGCAGCGGCTCTCCGTTCATGCCGACCGCGAGGATCGCATCGAGCTCGTCATCGACGAGGGCCGCGAGCGGTGTACTCGCGGTATATCCGTCGACGCTGCGAGAGAGCACCATGTCGGCGCCGGACTTGACCCCGGCCTTGCGCAGCACGTCGCGCAGTGGCACGCCGAGCCACATCGCGTTGCCCACGAGCTCGCCGCCGACCTCGTTCGAGACGCAGGTCAGGGTGATCGCGTATTCGTCGACACCCATGTCGAGGATGTCCTGGAAACTCATCTCGACACGCTGGTCGACCATGCCGTCGATGACGAGGCGCCAGGTCTCCGGATCGATCGTGGGCACGGTGAGCGCGGTGTCGACCCGGTAGAAGTCGTCGTTCGGGGTGAACAGTTCGCTGAGCCCTGGGACATCGAGTTCTGCACCGTCGGGCACGGTCACCTTCGTGCGTGGAGCCGGAAGCTTGAGCGCCTTGCGGATCGACTCCACTGACCCCACCGCCATGCTCACGGTGCGGGCGGTGATGCCGACGACGACGGCGGATGCTCCGGCAAGTGCCGAGAGCACGAAGAACCGTCTCCGGTTGAGTTCCTTCGGGGCCCCGGGTGTGTCGACGACGAGGTCGACCTGAGCATCTTCGTCTTCTCGGTGATTCTCCACGGCGGCGGATGCCGATGCGCGCCATGCCCGCAGGCGTCGGACGAGGAGGACCAGCAGGAACGAGCCGGCGACCGTTCCGAGAACCGGCGGGAGGAATGCGAGCGGCGCCACCCCGGCACGGGTGACGATCGCGGCGGTCGACAGCACGCCGGCGATGACCAGTGCGATCACGCCGAGCGGAGGACGCACGAGCTGCAGAACACCGGCGATCGCCGAGGCGATGATCACGGCAAGGCCCAGCCCCGCCAGCAGGGCGATCTTGTCGTACTCGCCGAAGGTCGCGATCGCGAATTCCTTGAAAGGCTGAGGCACGATGTCGATCACGAAGCCACCCACCGCGAGGATCGGGCTGGCTGAACGCGCGAAGAGCAGCGCGAACAGCTCCGCCGTGGCGAGGAAGACCGCCCCGCCGATCACGCCCGCGAGTGCCGCCCACGCGATGAATCGTCGGTCACTGCTTCGCTTTGCCACGATCTCCTCCAACTCACCCGTGAAGGTGCTCCCCCGTTGTTCGGAGCCGGAGCAGAAACGGATGCCTCCGACGACAGACCCCCTGTCTCAGATCCTCGTTACGCTGGAAAATGGAGCGGCCAAGAGTGCGTTCTCCAGTCTCCGATCGAGAGGACGGCGCGAATGTCACCCCAGCACTTCGACGCGATCACGGAAGCCGACCTGCGCGAGGCCGGCAGCATGAAGTGGACGATGTTCCCCGACATGATCGGTGCGTTCGTCGCCGAGATGGACTTCGGCGTCGCGCCGGCTGTGCAGGATGCTGTCAACAAAGCGCTGGAACGCGGACTCACCGGCTACCTCCCGCAGCAGCTCGCCGACGATCTCGCCCGGGCGACAGCCGCCTGGTACGCGGATTCCTACAACTGGGAGGTGCCGGCCGAGCGCGTGCACCACGCTGCGGACGTGATCGCGGCGTTCGAGTTCGCGATCGAGCAGTTCACCAGCTCCGGTGCCGCCGTCATCGTCCCGACGCCCGCCTACATGCCGTTCCTGATGGTCCCGCAGATTCACGGCCGTCGGGTCATCGAGGTGCCGAGCGTGGAGATCGACGGCCGCTGGCAGATCGACCACGATGCGGTGACCGCAGCCTTCGCCGACGGCGGCGAACTGTTCGTGCTGTGCAACCCGCACAACCCCCTCGGCACCGTCTCGACGCGCGAAGAGCTCGAGCGCGTCGCCGACACCGTCGCCGCAGCGGGAGGGCGGGTCTTCTCCGACGAGATCCACGCGCCTCTGGTGTACTCCCCCGCCCAGCACATCCCGTACGCCTCCATCTCCGAGACGGCGGCCGGCCACACGATCACCGCCGCATCCGCGTCCAAGGCCTGGAACCTCGCAGGCCTCAAGTGCGCGCAGATCATCCTGTCCAACGATGCGGACGCGTTGCTGTGGGAGACCGCCGGCGGATGGGTCGGCCACGGCACGTCGACGATCGGCGCGGTCGCGAACGTCGGCGCCTACACCGCGGGCGCCGGCTGGCTGCGGGAGGTGGTCGAGTATCTCGACGGCAACCGCCGACTGCTCGCCGAACTCGTGGCCGAACACCTCCCTGGTGTGCGGATGACGACGCCGGAGGGCACTTACATCGCGATGCTCGACTTCCGCGGCACGGGGCTCACGGGCGACCTCGGCACCTGGTTCCGCGAGAACGCCGGCGTCGCGATGACCGACGGAGCAGCCTGCGGCGTCGCCGCCGTCGGCTTCACCCGCTTCGTCTTCGCGATGCCCCGGCCTCTGATGACGGAAGCGATCAAGCGGATAGCAGCGGCGCTGGCCGATCGCACCGCTCTGACATCAGCCGTTCCGGCCGGCTGAGCGGCGGCGAGAGCAGACAGAGGTGACCCGCATGGCGATGAATCGTTTCCTGAGTCTGATCCCACTGCTCATCGCCGTCTCCACGCTGACGGCGTGCACCGCGCCCGATGACTTCGCGAGTCCGGCGCCGTCTGCGAGTCCGACAGCATCCGGAACCCCGACTGCGTCAGAGACCCCGGCATCCTCCCTTGCCGCCACGGGCCTCGATGCCCCGTGGTCCGTGGCGTTCCACGGCACGACCGCGTTGGTCAGCGAGCGCGACTCCGCGCGCATCCTCGAACTCGACGGCGCGGGCGGAGCCCGCGAGGTCGCCGTCATCGACGGCGTGACCCCGGCCGGTGAGGGCGGGCTCCTCGGCATCACCGTCCACGATGCTTATCTGTACACGTACTACACGGCCGGCGACGAGAACCGCATCGACCGCTTCGCGCTGAACGGAGAGCCCGGCTCGCTCAGCCTCGGCGCTGCCGAGCGCGTGTTCGACGGCATCCCCGCCGCAGGCAACCACAACGGCGGTCGTATCGCCTTCGGCCCGGACGGCATGCTGTACGCGACGACCGGCGACGCCGGGGACGGGCAGAATGCGCAGGACCTCGAAAGCTCCGGCGGCAAGATCCTCCGGCTCACCGCCGACGGTGGGGTGCCGCAGGACAACCCGTTCCCCGACTCTCCCGTGTACTCGCTCGGGCATCGCAATCCCCAGGGCATCGCCTGGGGCGCCGACGGGACCATGTACGCCAGCGAGTTCGGGCAGAACACCTGGGACGAGCTCAACGTCATCGAACCCGGCGGCAACTACGGCTGGCCCGAAGTCGAAGGCATCGCCGGCCAGGACGGCTTCATCGATCCGGTGCAGCAGTGGGCACCGGAGGACGCCAGTCCCAGCGGCATCGTCGTCGCCGGAGACGTCATCCTCATCGCGAACCTCCGCGGCGAGCGCCTCCGAGAGGTTCCACTCGCCGACCTCACCACCTCGACCGAGCAGCTCGTCGGCGAACACGGGCGCCTGCGCGACGTCGTGCTCGCCCCCGACGGATCCGTCTGGGTGATGACGAACAACACCGACGGACGAGGCGCCCCCGGGCCGGACGACGACCGGATCTTCCCGGTCGACCTCGGCTGAGCGCTACAGCCAGCCCTTCTTCTTGAAGACGGCGTAGAAGATATCGCAGATCGGCAGCGCGGTGGGCCCGGAGGTCCATCCCATGCACGAGCAATAGGTACCTGGGGACGATGCGCACGCCGGGCCCCGCTCCGTAGCGTTGAGGTCATGATCACAGCAGAAGGCCTCACGAAGAGGTTCGGAGACAAGACCGCAGTGCAGGACGTCTCGTTCACCGTGCAGCCGGGCACCGTCACCGGCTTCCTCGGTCCCAACGGCGCCGGCAAATCCACCACGATGCGCATGATCGTCGGCCTCGACAAGCCCACCGCGGGCCGGACGACGGTGAACGGCAAGGAGTACCGACGCCTGCGCGCCCCGCTCACCGATGTCGGAGTGCTCCTCGACGCGAAGGCCGTGCACACCGGCCGTACTGCCAGGAACCACCTGCGGGCGATGGCCGCGACCCACGGCATCCCGTCGGCGCGGGTCGACGAGGTCATCGATCTCGCAGGTATCGGCTCGGTCGCCCGCAAGCGCGCGGGCAAGTTCTCACTCGGCATGGGTCAGCGGCTCGGCATCGCCTCGGCGCTGCTCGGAGACCCGCACACGCTCATCCTCGACGAGCCCGTGAACGGACTCGACCCGGAGGGTGTGCGCTGGGTGCGTCAGTTCGTCCGCTTCGCCGCGTCCGAGGGCCGCACCGTGCTGCTGTCGAGCCACCTCATGAGCGAGATGGCTCAGACCGCGGATCACGTGATCGTCATGGGCCGCGGACGAGTGCTGGCGGATGCTCCGCTGAACGAGCTCGTCCATGCCTGGACCGCCACCACCGTACGCGTCCGCAGTCCTCGGGTGGCGGATCTGGCATCCGCCGTCGCTGCCGCAGACGTCGAGATCGTCAGCACGAGCCCGGATTCCCTCGAGATCGTCGGACTGCCCGCATCCCGCATCGGCGACATCGCCGCCGACCGCGGCATCCCGCTCCACGAGCTCACGCCCAGCAACGGCTCGCTCGAAGACGCCTATCTCGCACTCACCGGCGAATCGGTCGAGTACCGTTCCGCCGAATATCCCGCAAAGGAACTCGCATGACCACCACAGCCGCACCGGCGATGCGCACACGAGCAGCCTCGCCGTACCGTCTCACCTTCGGGCGCCAACTGCGCAGCGAATGGATCAAGCTCTCGACCCTCCGCTCCACGTGGTGGTCGATCGGCATCACCGCCGTCGTCACGATCGGCGTCGCCCTGCTGATCGCGCAGTCGATGGACGTTCCCGGCTTCGAACCGATCCAGGCCGTCGTCTCGCCCGTGCAGTTCACGATGCTGCTCGCCGGCGTGCTGGGTGTCATCGCCGTCACCGGCGAGTACTCGACGGGGATGATCCGCTCCACACTCGCGGCCGATCCGGTGCGCGGCTCCGTCCTCGCAGCCAAGGCGATCGTCATCGCGGTGTTCCTCTTCATCGCATCGGTAGTCATCTCGCTCGCCGCAGCGCTCGCGGTGTCGCCGATCTTCGCGTCCAGGGATATGCCGTTCCCCTGGGGCACCCCGGCGGACTCGATCCTGCCGATCTTCGCCGCGGCCGTGTCGATGGCGGTGTTCGCCCTGATCGGCGTCGCGTTCGGCTTCATCCTGCGCTCCGGTGCGGGTGCGATCGCCGCGACCGTCGGGCTGCTGTTCATCCTTCCGATCGTGATGAACATCTTCGCGATGCCCGGAGACGAGTGGCGCTGGATCATCGATGTCTCGAACCACCTGCCGATGTCGGCCGCGCAGAGTGCGATCCTTCCCCAGGACGGCTGGGGACTTCCCGTCGGCGAGGCATATCTGACGCTCGGAGCATGGGTCGCAGCGGGGATGCTGTCTGCCTGGGCCGTGCTGCGCACCCGCGACGCGTGACAGCGCGACGCCGCGAAGCACCGACGCGTAGAGTCGAGGCCGTGTCGAACCAGCGCAGCCGCAGCGCCTTCTCCAGCGAGGAGGAGGAGCTGCGGCTTCCGCGTCCCCCTGGCATCATCCGCCGCTTCTGGGCGCGACATCCGGTCTTCGCCGACGTCCTCATCGCGGTCGTGTGCCTTCTCCTCTCGATCGCACCGGCGACGGTCTTCACCACGTACGGCACACCGCCCGATGGCGGCGCCGTCATCGCCAACATCGTCATCGTGGCCTTGGTCGTGGTCACCTGCGCTCTGCTGCTGCGCCGCCGCCAGTGGCCGGTCGTCGTATCCGTTTCCGCGTACACCGTGGCGATCGCCTACCTGTTCGTCCTGGACCCCACCGGGGGTCCCCTCCTTCTCGTGACCAGCTACGCGCTTGCGGTCTACCGCTCAACTCGCGCCGCCTGGATCGGGCTGGCAATCGGCATCGGCTCACTGACTCTGGTCTCTCTGCTCCTCCAGCTGACCGGAGCCATCACACTCCAGATCGCGCTGAACGGCGTCCTCGGTCAGCTCGTCCTCGCCCTCATCGGAACCCTCATCGGCGTGAACGTCGGCGGCCGCAAGCGCTATATCGAGGCGGTGATCGGCCGTTCCCGCCAGCTCCTGATCGAACGCGACCAGCAGGCTCAGCTCGCTGCTTCCGCAGAGCGCGCGAGGATCGCACGCGAGATGCACGACATCGTCTCGCACTCGCTGACCGTGATCGTCGCGCTGTCGGAGGGCGCTGCCGCCACCGGCGACCAGGATCGCGCCAGGGACGCCGCGACTGCGGCGGCCGCGACTGCCCGCGGTGCTCTCACGGAGATGCGATCGATGCTCGGAGTGCTGCGGGACGGCGCCGGCGACATCCCCCTCGCGCCGATGGAATCCGTCGCGCCGCACGCCACCGTGGCCACGGCGCAGAACGCGGGATACCCGGTCACTCTCACGACTGTCGGCGAACCGAAGGTGCCTGCGGCCGTGGACTTCGCGATAGGCCGGATCGTGCAGGAGGGCATCACGAATGCCATGCGTCACGCCCGGGGCGCGACGAGGATCGCGGTACACATCGACTATTCCACCGATCCGGTCGTCATCGAGATCGACAACGACGGCGTCACCGGCGCGGCCGGGACCGGCGGCTTCGGCCTGCGTGGTCTCAACGAGCGCGCAGCGCACCTGAACGGCTCGTTCCGTTCGGGCCCGGTCGGTGACCGCCGCTGGATGCTGCGTGCAGAACTGCCCGCAGCATCCGAACCGAACATCTCCGATCGACCTGAGGATGCCAAGTGACAGAGCCGATCCGCGTTCTTCTCGTCGACGACCAGGATCTCATTCGCGTCGGTTTCCGCCTGGTTCTCGAGGCCGAGGCCGACATGAGCGTCGTCGGGGAGGCCGGTGACGGCGAAGAGGCCATCAGACGGGCGAGAGAGCTCCGCCCCGACGTCGTGCTGATGGACATCCGGATGCCGGGGCTCGACGGGATCGCCGCGACGGAGGCGATCGTCGCGGCCATGCCCGACACCAGGGTGCTCGTGCTCACCACGTTCGATCTCGACGAGTACGCGTTCGGCGCCATCCGCGCCGGAGCGAGCGGATTCCTCCTGAAGGATGCCCAGCGGCACGAGATGACGTCGGCAGTGCGGGCCGTGCACCGAGGGGATGCTGCCCTGTCGCCGCGCGTAACGCGGCGACTTCTCGAACATCTCGGGCCGCGCCTGCCTGCGACGGACGCAGGCTCAGACCCCACCGCCGCCCTGACCGAGCGCGAGCGCGACGTGTTCCGCGCGATCGCCCGCGGCCTGACCAATGCGGAGATCGCTGAAGAACTGCACCTCAGTGAATCGACCGTCAAGACACATGTCGGCCGGGTGCTGATGAAGCTCGAGGCCAGGGATCGGATACACGCTGTGATCCTCGCGCACCGGTATGGGCTGAGCTGAGGAACTCGTTCAGGTCGCGATTTCTGCCGTTATCGCGCGTTCTGAGCGGCAGAAACTGCGACCTGAGTGCTCGTGGTCGGCTCGGCCTAACGTTCCAGCACGACGGCAAGTCCCTGTCCGACGCCGATGCAGATCGCGACGACGGCGACGCCCCCGCCACGTCGGCGCAGTTCGTGGGCGGCGTGACCGATGATGCGCCCGCCGGATGCTCCGAGGGGATGCCCGATCGCGAGCGCCCCGCCGTGGATGTTGAGCTTCTCGGGGTCGAGGTCGGGCCAGCCGCGCAGGCACGCCAGCGACTGCGAGGCGAACGCCTCGTTGAGTTCGACGAAGTCCACATCGGCCCAGGTGCGCCCGGCCCGGGCGAGAGCCTTGTTCGCGGCTTCTATCGGTGCGATCGGGAAGTCGTCAGGGTCGACGCCGTGCGCGCTGCGCCCGGTGATCCGCGCGAGCGGCTCACCGTCCAATGCGCCCTCTGCCCCGAGAAGCACTGCAGACGCACCGTCGTTGATCGACGAGGAGTTCCCTGCCGTGACGGTGCCGTCCTCCGCGAACAACGGTCGCAGTCCGGCGAGTTTCTCGATCGTCGATCCGTCGCGGATCCCCTCGTCACGCGTGAGCTCGGCGCCGGGAACCTGCACGACCTCCTCCGCATAGATGCCATCGGCCCAAGCGCGGGCTGCGAGTTCGTGCGAGCGCACCGAGAACGAGTCCTGATCCTCACGGCTGATCTGTGCAACCCGCGCCGCCTTCTCCGCAGCCTCGCCGTTGGAGATGGTCCATGGCGTCGGCAGCGCACGGTTCGTCATGCGCCATCCGATCGCGGTGTTCCACATCGTCTGATTGCCGCTGGCCGGGTACGGCTTCGCCGACTTCTCCACGACGAACGGGGCCCGGCTCATCGATTCGACGCCGCCAGCGAGAATGATCTCGGCATCACCGGATTCGATCGCGCGCGCACCCTGGATGACGGCCTCGACACTGGAAGCGCACAGCCGGTTCACCGTGACCCCGGTGACGGTCGTCGGAAAGCCCGCGAGCAGCGCGCCCATCCGCGCGACGTTGCGGTTGTCCTCACCGGCCTGATTGGCGTCGCCGAAGATGACGTCGTCGATGCGGGCGGGGTCGAGTCCCGCGCGTTCGGCGCTCGCACGCATGACCGTCGCGGCCAGGTCGTCGGGGCGCACACCCGCGAGCGCGCCGCCCGCACGTCCGAACGGCGTGCGTACTGCGTCATAGATATGAGTGGTCACGTCGACGGTCCTTCGATGAGAGCCCGGCGGCTCTGCCGGACGAGATCATTCTCGCAAGAGGCCTACCGATCACACCCGAGGCGGAACTCCGAACGCGTGGCGCTGCTTGATGGGCGCGGCGGCTTCGGAGGCGAAGAACGCCAGCATCTCGGCGGCGCTCTCCGACGAAGCGGATGCTGTCGCCACCGCCCCCGCGAAGACAGTGTCGATCGCGCAGTCGTCGGGCATGACCCCGAGGATGCGGATGCCCGGCTGACCGACGAGTTCACTGAGCTGCTGGAAACCGAGATCGACGTCGCCGTCCGCGAGCGAGCGTGCGACGGGGATGCCGGGCATCGCCTGCACGAGGCGGTCACTGAGCTCGGAGGTCAGCCCCCAGGCGTCGATCATGTCCACCAACGCCGTGCCGCTGGGGCCGGTCGAGTAGCCGATCCGTTTCGCAGCCCGCAGTGCCGCGCGAAGACCCGCAGCATCAGAGAACGCAGATCCGTCAGGTCGCACGGCGGGTTCCGACGAGTCGGAGCCGACCGCCACCGCGACCTGGGAGAGCACCAGCGGCGTCACCGTCGCAGCATCCACATGTCCGGCATCCGCCAGCTTCGTGAGCGCGCCGGCGGCGAGGAACACGAGGTCGAACGGCTCCCCTGTGGCGACGCGATCCGCGGCATCCACACCGCCGACCGACTCGATGTCCAGCTTCGGCAGTCCTGCGGCGACGGCCGCGGCCGCCAGGTCGGCGAGCACATGACGGGTCGCCATCGACGAGATGGCCTTCACGCGGCATCCTCGAACGTCTCGGCGTCGACCTCGGCGGCAGGACCGGGCGCATAGCGTGGTCCCGAAACAGTGGACGTGGAGATCAGCTCACCAGCGCGGGCCAGCAGGGCATCGTCGATCGGCAGCGACGCAGCGGCGTGGTTCTCATGCATGTGCGCGATGCTCGTCGTCCCTGGAATCGGCATGACGTGATCGCCACGCGAGAGGAGCCAGGCGAGCGCGAGCTGCGCCGGGGTGCATCCGGCCTCTTCGGCGAGCGCGCGCCAGTCCGGAAGCAGCGCTTCGTTCGCCGGCCAATGCTCGGGCTGGAACCGCGGCATGTTCCGGCGGATGTCCTTGGGCGCCAGCGCCGACGGGTCGCCGACCGAGTCACCCAGGAACCCGCGGGCGACCGGCGAGAACGCGACCAGTGCCACACCAGAAGAGCGCGTCGCCTCCAGCATCCCGAGTTCGGGGTTTCGGCTCCACAACGAGTACTCGTTCTGCACGGCGGCGATCGGCGCGACGACCTGCGCCTCACTCAGCCGGGAGACCGACACCTCCGACAACCCGATGGCGCCGATCTTGCCTTCGTCGACGAGCGAAGCCAGCGCGCCGACACTCTCGCCGATCGGCACGGTCCTGTCCCAGCGGTGCAGGTAATAGAGGTCGATGTGATCGACGCCCAACCGCGAGAGCGAGGCGTCCACCTGCTGTCGGAGTGTCGAGGGGCGTCCGTCAATGACCTTCACCCCGTCGATCATCGCCATGCCGGCCTTGCTCGCGAGCACGACCTCATCCCGGCGCCCTTTCAAGGCACGACCGACCAGCTCCTCATTGCGGCCGGCGCCGTAGAGCGTCGCAGTGTCGAGATGGGTGACGCCGCTGTCGAGCGCAGCGCGCAGCAGCGCCAGACCTTCGCCCTCGGACGGCGGGATGCCGTAGGCGTGACTGAGGTTCATGCACCCCAATCCCATACGGGGGAGCTTCACGCGAGCTGCTCCTCCAGTTGACCGAGCACGCGATAGCAGTCGATCACCTGACGAAGCGAGGAGTTCGGCTCTCGCCCCTCACGGATCGCCGCGATGAACTCACGGTCCTGCAGCTCGATGCCGTTCATGCTCACCGCCACGTGCGACACGTCGATCTGCTCCTCCTTGCCGGTGAAGAGGTCGTCGTAGCGGGCGATGTAGGTCGCCGTGTCGCCGATGTAGCGGAAGAACGTGCCGAACGGTCCCTCGTTGTTGAACGACAGCGACAGGGTGCAGATCGCGCCGGTCTCGCTCTTCAGCTGGATCGACATGTCCATCGCGATGCCGAGCTCGGGATGGATCGGCCCCTGCAGCGCATGAGCCTCGACGATCTTGCCCGCCTGGTAGGCGAACAGATCGACCGTGTGCGCGGCATGGTGCCACAGCAGATGGTCGGTCCAGGAGCGCGCCTCACCCTTGGCATTCGTGTTCGTGCGGCGGAAGAAGTACGTCTGCACATCCATCTGCTGCACGTTGAACTCGCCGGCGGTGATCCTGTCGTGCACGAGTTGATGCGAGGGGTTGAAGCGGCGCGTGTGGCCGACCATGGCCACGAGGGAGGCCGCTTCGGCCGCCTCCGCCGCAGCGAGGGTGGCTTCAGCATCCGCCAGCGAATCCGCCAGCGGGATTTCGACCTGCACGTGCTTGCCGGCGGCGAGCACTGCCTGCGTCTGCTCGGCGTGCAGACCGGTCGGAGTCGCGAGGATCACGGCATCCACATCGTCACGCTCGAGAACGCCCTCCAGCCCGACGACCGCGTTCGCGACGCCGTACTGCTCGGCGACAGCATCCGCCTTCTCCTGCGAGGTGGCGCTCACGACCGTGACCTCGGCGTCTTCGATGTTCTTCAAACCGTCAAGGTGCTTCATTCCGAAGGCACCACTGGCGCCGACGACGGCGACGCGGATCTTGTCAGTCATTCGCTCTCCCTTTCGCAGTCCGGTATCAGGATGTCAGGCGTTCGCCACGGCCGCGGTCTCCGCAGGCTCGGGGGCACGCACCTGGTCCGCGGGCTCAGCCACGCCTGCTTCGTCGTCGGCGAGGTCGGTCTTGCCGACCGGGTTGCTGAGAACGAGGTGGCCGACCGCGGTGTTGGATGCCGGCACGTGGTAGAACCGGTGGTTCATCTGGGGCGTTTCTCCCCCGAACTGGTCGTCCATCGCACCGCGCGCGATCAGCCAGTCGACGAGCTCGATGCCCTCGGAACCCGCCTCGTCGACGTACTCCATGTGCTGCCACTCGGTCAGGCCGAGCGGGTCCTCGATGAGGTGATCGAGGAACGCGTTGTCCCACTCCTCGTTGATGAGACCCGCGCGCGGGCCCTGCAGCTGGTGGCTCATGCCGCCGGTGCCCCAGATCTGCACATTGAGCTCTTCACCGTCCCACTTGTCGAGCGCGCGGCGCAGTGCGCGCCCGAGCTCGTAGCAGCGACGACCTGAGGGCACCGGGTACTGCACGACGTTGACGGCGAGCGGGATGACCCTGACCGGCCACTCCTCATCCGGGGCGTGATCGCCGAAGACCAGTGACAGCGGCACCGTAAGACCGTGGTCGACGACCATCTCGTTGACGAGGGTGAGGTCGAAGTCATCCTGAATGACCGACTGTGCGATGTGCGCCGCGAGCTCGGGGTACCCCTTGACGCCGGGGACCGGACGCGGGCCGTAGCCCTCGTCGGCGACGGGATACTCCGCACCAGTGCCGAGCACGAACGTCGGGATGATGGACGCGTCGAACGCGGTGGCGTGGTCGTTGTAGACGAGGATGACGACGTCGGGCTTCTGCTCCTTGGCCCACTTGCGCGTCCACTGGTAGCCGTCGAACACCTTCTTCCAGTACGGCTCCTCGGTCTTGCCGAGATCCATCGCGGCGCCGATCGCCGGCACGTGCGAGGTGAACAGCGCGGAGGTGTACTTCGCCGGTGCGTTCGGCCGGAACGTGTCTGCCTTCTCACCCGGTGCGGGCGGGGTCCAGCCGTCGAGGTCCTTGAGGCGGTTGCCCTCCGGACGGCGCCCGCCGCCGACCATCATGTCGCGATAGGCGGCCTCGCTCATCCCTGTCATGGAACCGGCCATCTGCTGGAAGCTCATCCCATGTGTCGCGCCGATCTTGCTGAGGAAGTAGATGTTGCCACCCTCATCGATCATGGTGTTCATGTCCATGTCGAGCACGGCCTGGCGCTGCCGGGCGTTGAGAGGCCACTCGTCGAGGTAGGTCTCCTGGTCGGCGAGGAAGCGCTCGCGGTTCTCGGGCTTCATCAGCGACATCGAGAACTGGTTCAGGTGATAGCCCTTACGAGCTTGCTCGGCGTCGTAGATGGTGGTTCCGGGAACGTCCTTGTACGGCTTGTCGAGTGCCATGATCATGCTCCTTCTTGCCAGTAGAGGCGGCGCGGATTGTCGACGAGCAGTTTCTGCTGCAGGTCGGGCGTCGTCGCGATCTGAGGGATGTAGTCGACCAGCAGCCCGTCGTCGGGCATGTGGTCCTTCAGGTTGGGGTGGGGCCAGTCGGTTCCCCACAGCACGCGGTCGGGGAATTCCTCGACCACGCGACGGGCGAACGGCACGACGTCGGTGTACGCGTGCTGCTCGCCATCGAGGGCGCGAGGCCCGGAGACGCTGAGGCGCTCGGGACACGAGACCTTGGTCCACACGTTCGGGTTCTCACGCATGAACCGCAGGAACAGCTCGAACTCCGGGCCGTTCGGATCCTTCGTGACGTCGGGCCGGCCCATGTGGTCGACGACGACGTCTGTCGGGATGCTGGAGAAGAAGTCGTAGAGCTCGGGAAGGTCTTCGGCTTCGAAGTAGATGACGACGTGCCATCCGAGCGGGGCGATCTTCCAGGCGATCTCCTGGAGGGAGTCTGTGGGCACGGCATCGACGAGGCGCTTGACGAAGTTGAAGCGCACGCCGCGCACACCAGCCTCGTGCAGCTCGGCGAGCTGGGCGTCGGTGACATCGCGTCGCACGGTCGCGACACCGCGCGCGCGGCCTTCGCTGCGGCGCAGCGCGTCGACCAAGGCGCTGTTGTCGGCGCCGTGACAGGTCGCCTGCACGATCACGTTGCGGTCGAAACCGAGGTGGTCGCGCAGGGCGAACAGCTGCTCGGCAGATGCGTCGCACGGGGTGTACTTGCGCTCGGGCGCGTACGGGAACTGCTCGCCGGGGCCGAAGACGTGGCAGTGCGCGTCGACCGCGCCAGCCGGCAGGCGGAACGTCGGCCTCGTCGGGCCGTCGTACCAGTCCAGCCAGCCCTCGGTCTTGGTGAAGGGGCCTGTTACGGTCCCTGAGCCTGTCACGATCCCTGAGCCTGTCGAAGGGTCGCCATGCGCCATGTCAGTCCTCCACGTATTCGAGGCCGGCGGCGGCCAGCGGCTCGCGCATGCCGTACAGGTCGAGTCCGAGCACGCCCTCGCGGAACTTCTGACGCTTGGACTCCTCATTGTCCTCGCGCTTCTGGCTGGCATCGGCCACGGCGCCGACGAGCTCGCGCGGCACGACGATGACGCCGTCGACGTCGGCGACGACGACGTCCCCCGGGTTCACGAGCGCGTTGGCGGCGACGACGGGCACGTTCACGGAACCGAGCGTGGCTTTGACAGTGCCCTTGGAGTTGATGGCACGGGAGAACACAGGGAAGTCCATCTTCTCGAGGTCGGCGACGTCGCGGACACCGCCGTCGATCACAAGGCCCTTGCAGCCGCGAGCCGTGAGCGAGGTCGCGAGCAGCTCACCGAAGAAGCCGTCTTCGCTCTCGGTGGTGCAGCCGGCGACGATCACGTCGCCTTCCTGGATCTGCTCGGCGGCGACGTGGAACATCCAGTTGTCGCCCGGCTGCAGCAGCACGGTGACCGCGGGGCCGCACAGCTTCGCGCCGTTGTATGCGGGACGGATGTAGGGACGCATCAGGCCGACGCGGCCCATCGCCTCGTGGATCGTGGCCACGCCGAACTGCGAGAGCCGGGCCACGTCGTCGGGGTCAGGTCGCTCGATGTTCGTGCGGACCATGCCGAGATTGTTCAATCGCATTGTGTTCCTCTCAGAGACCGCGGGCGGTCAGGGCGCGGTCGAGGCGCGGGTAGACGCGGCGGGCGTTGCCCTCGAAGACCAGCTCGCGCTGGAAGTCGCTGAGGTTCGTCGTCGCGTCGACATAGCGCTTGGTGTCGTCGAAGTAGTGGCCGGTGCGCGGGTCGATGTCGCGGACGGCGCCGATCATCTCGCTCGCGAACAGGATGTTCTCGGTGGGGATGACATCGGTCAGCAGGTCGATGCCCGGCTGGTGGTAGACGCACGTGTCGAAGTAGACGTTGTTCAACAGGTGCTCTTCGAGTTCGGGCTGGCCGAGAGCCATCGCGAGTCCGCGGAAGCGTCCCCAGTGATACGGCACCGCACCGCCGCCGTGCGGGATGACGAGCTTGAGGTCGGGAAAGTCCGTGAACAGGTCGCCCTTGAGCAGCTGCATGAAGGCGGTCGTGTCTGCACTGAGGTAGTGGTCGCCGGTCGTGTGGAACACGTCTGGCCGGCACGTCGTGCTCACGTGCACCATGGCGGGGATCTCGTACTCGACGAGCTTCTCGTAGATCGGGTACCAGGAGCGGTCGGTGAGGGCGGGCGCGGACCACTTGCCACCGGACGGGTCGGGATTGAGGTTGACGGTGACGGCGCCGAGTTCTTCGACGGCGCGGGTCAGCTCGGCGACGGTGGTCTTCTGGTCGACGCCCGGTGACTGCGGAAGCATCGCGCCCATGAGGAAGCGATCGGGGAACAGCTCGCTGACGCGGGCGACGAGGTCGTTGCAGATGCGTGCCCAGGTCTCGCTGACCGCGAGGTCGCCGATGTGGTGGGCCATGAACGAGGCGCGGGGGCTGAAGACGGTGATGTCGCTGCCGCGCTCGTTCATGAGCTTGAGCTGGTTGGCTTCGATCGTCTCGCGGATGTCGTCGTCGCTGATGTGCAGGGATGCCGGATCGGGCGCCTCGCCGTCGCCCTTCGTGAAGGCGATCTGCAGGTCACGCCAGGCGCCCAGCTGTGCGGGGGCGGTCGTGTAGTGGCCGTGGATGTCGATGATCAACGCGTGTCGTCCTTGTCACTCGGAGCTGAACTCGGATGCTGTCGCAAAGGTGCTGCTGGTCCCGACTCTAGGTCGGGTGCTGTATATAGTCCAATAGATGTGAAGCACGTTCCCCATAGAGAGGATCGATAGATGGCTCTGGCTGATCTGAACCAGTTGCGCACCTTCGTGGTGCTCTACGAGCTGCGCAGCGTGACGGCCGCCGCAGAGCGACTGCACGTCACGCAGCCGACAGTCAGCTATACGCTGCGGCGGCTGCGCGAGAAGTTCGGCGATGAGCTGTTCCGTCGCGAGGGGCACGACATGGTGCCGACCGCGAAGGCCACCGCCCTGTTCGCGCCGCTGCACGAGGCTCTCGCTCAGATCGATGAGACGGTGAGCGATCCGGAGGCGTTCGAGCCGGCCGGCTTCAGTGGCGAACTGTCGCTGGGGCTCACCTCGATCGGTGAGCAGACGTTCCTGCCCCCGATCATGGCCGCGCTCGCTCGCGCAGCATCCAGCCCGCACCTGCAGGTGGCGCGCCTGGACTCCGATCAGGTCGAGGACGGCCTCATCCGCGGCACGATCGACCTCGCGATGACCGTGTCGATGATCGGCAGTCCGCGACTGTGGCGCACGCATGTGCGCGCCGTCGAGTACGTCGCGCTGTCGTCAGGGCAGCATCCGCTCCCCGAGACGGGACCGGACATGTTCGCCGGACGCCACTTCGTGCGCGTCTCGGCGCGCGGCGGCCACGTGTTCCCGCTGCAGGCGCTCACAGAGCACGGTCTCATGCCCCAGGTCGCGCTCACCGTCGAGGAGTATGCGACCGTGCCGGCTGTGCTGGAGGCCACCGATCTGATCGTGCTGCTACCACGTCACGTCGCGGAGGTGTTCTGCGGCTGGTTCCCCGGCCTGCGGATCGCCGAGCTCCCCTGGCCGGGACAGAGCACGCCGGTGTCGCTCTACACGCGGCGCGAGGCCAGCCTGTCACCGGCGCAGCGGTGGTTCCGTTCGGTGGTGCTGGATGCTGTCGCAGCCGGTGAGTACCGGACGCGTCAGCGGTAGTCCTCCGCCACCATCCAGCGGTCCCGCATGCGAAACGCCGGGATCGTCTGCCGCTTCGCCTTGTTGGCCGCTGCCGCTCCGCTGATCCCCGCGGCACGCGCCCAGTCGGCGAGAGGAATCACGCGGCGGCTGCTGATGAGTGCGATGCGCTTGTGCAGCGATTCGAGAACCAGCAGTGCGAGCAACCTGGTCATGCCGTCGTGGGAACTGCTCTTCGCGTACTGCGCGAGCAACGAGTAGTAGTCGACCCTCCGATTGCGCGCTCGCACGATCACCGCGGGCAGCCCGATGACCTGCAACTGCTTGTTGATCAGCATCCGCCCGATTCGGCCATTGCCGTCGACGAAGGGATGGATGACCTCGAACTCGCAGTGGAACCACGCGATGCGCTCGAGGGGCGCCATCGACGCGTCGTCGTGGAAGCGCGTCAGGGCGTCGGCGACCAGATCGGCGACGAATGCAGGATTGGCGCCGAGATGCGCGCCCACCCGCACCCACTCGTCCGCATGCCGGAACCTCCCTGCCACGTCATCTCGGATGCCGGCGAGGAGCATGCTGTGCCAGCGCAGGATCAGGTCGACGGAGAACGGTTCGCGGTCGGTCATCAGCGATTCCGTGACGGCAGCGAGATTCTTCGCCTCGTACACCTCGCGAAGATCGCGCCGCGCCGCCGGCATGAGCCCGGCGAGGATGCGCTCCGTGTCGTGGAGCGTCAGCGTCGAGTTCTCGATCGCGTTCGACTGCTGCACGGACTCGGCCAGTTCGGCGCGGGCGATCTGGGCGAGTGCCTCGGGATGGCCCTCGACCGTCGCTCGATAATCAGCGATGACGGCCTCGAGCCGATCCCACGTCACGCGGTTGATCATGCGATCAATTTAGCGTGAATCGGACAGTAAATCCGCAACGATTCACGCAAAGCGCTCCCGGCCTTCTACCTCTCCAGCATCCGCCACAGTCCACGGAACAGCGCCGCAACCTCGTCCGCCTCAAGGTGCGCGGTGAGCTCGCGCTGCACGTCGACGACCAGCGGCGCGAGCCGCTTCCGCTCCCCGGCACCGTGCTCGGTGAGGGTGACGACGTTGCGCCGCGCATCACCCGCTGCACGCTGCCGGGCGATGAGGCCGGACTTCTCCATCCGGCGCACGAGGTCGGCGATCGTCGACCGATCGAGGTCGGCCTCATCACCGAGTTCGCGCTGACTCGCCTCCCCGAGTCGATCGAGGATCGTGAGGATGCTGTACTGCGTGCTCGTGATGTCAGGATCGGCCACGCGTGCCCAGGTCGACAGATGCAACTGCTGCGCCCGACGGATGAGATTGCCGACGTGCCGCTGCGGTTCGGGGAGGTCGGGCACGGTCATCACGGCATCCATCCTCTCAGGCCTTCCGACCGCTGCGCCTGTCGAAGCGTCCGAGGTGCCGCCGTCGACCCTTCGACAGGCTCAGGGCGCGACGGCGCACGGAGCGACGGCACAACGGCACAACGGCACAACGGCACAACGGCGCGACGGCGCGACGGCGCGACGGCGCAGGGCGCAACGGCGCAACGGCGCAACGGCACAACGGCACAACGGCACAACGGCGCGACGGCGCGACGGCACAACGGCACAACGGCGCGACGGCGCAACGGCACAACGGCACAACGGCACAACGGCGCGACGGCCTCAGGCGGCGGATACGGTGGCCGTGACCGGCAGCAGGAACCCTCCGAAGAAGTCACGCAGCTCATCGCGCGCGGTCAGCGGCAGCACCTGCGCGACGTACTGGTCAGGCCGCACCACGATGACCGCGCCCTCATCGGCGATGCCCCTGAGCGCGAAGATGTCGTCGGCGTCGTCGGTCGCCCAGGCCTTCTCCCAATCCTGCAGGCCCAGCGGGCCGGACTTCGGGAGAAGGATCGACGGCAGTGCGGTGACGTCGACGTCGTGGTGCGAGCCGCGGAAGATCCCGTGCACGTCGATCACGCTGTCGATGTCGGCGTCCGCTGCCGTGAACGTGCGCACGGGCGAGTCCGCATCCTCTGCCAACCACGTCGCGAGATCGCGCAGCGCTGCGCCCGAAGAGTCGCCGAAGGCGTAGATGCGCCAGCGTCCGTCGGCGCTGTGGGAGTGCCCGAGCTGCATACGGCGGGCATCGGCCACGCGCCGCACTGGCGCGGAGTGGAATCGCGTGCCGATCTCGAAACCGCGCGCGAGGCTCTGGTGTTCCGACGATCCCGTGAGCGTCGACGGAGAGTACGTCGTCGCGAGTCCGGCGGTGTACCGGCCCTGGCGCGCGAACTCGGCCTGCATGTCGGCGGGCGAGACGCCGCCGCGCTCCGGGTGCTCCGGGTCGATCGCCGGCTGCGCGATGAATGCCGACCAGTGCTTGTCGAATGCGATGAGGTCGGCGGCGATCGCCTGACGCTCCTCCGAGTAGGTGCGCAGCAGGGCAGCATCCGAGCGGCCCTGCAGAACGGCGGCGAGCTTCCAGCCGAGGTTGAACGCGTCCTGCATCGACACGTTCATGCCCTGCCCGGCCTTGGCGCTGTGAGTGTGGCAGGCGTCGCCCGCGAGGAACAGGTGCGGTGTGGCATCCGCCGCGGACTCCGGCGACAGATCATCGAAGCGATCCGCGACCCGCTGACCGACCTCGTAGACGCTCGACCAGGCGACCTGCTGCACATCGATCGAGTAGGGGTGCAGAATCGCGTTCGCGACGTCTGCGAGCTGGGCGGCCGTCGCCTTGCGGATCTCCGCGTCGCCGGACTGCACCACACCGAGGTCTACGTAGCAGCGCACCATGTTGCCGCCCTCACGCGGGATCATCAGCAGGCTGCCCTTGCCGGCGGACTGCACGACGTTCTTGGTGCGCCAGTCGGGGAAGTCGGTCGTGGCGAGCACGTCCATGACGCCCCAGGCGTGGTTGGCCGCATCGCCCTCCAGGCGGATGCCGAGAGCGCGACGCACGTTGCTGCGCGCGCCGTCGCAGCCGATCACGTACTTGGCGCGGACGGTGAACTCCTCGCCCTCGGTCCGCCGCAGGGTCGCGATGACCGGATGCTCCGATGCGGTGTCCATCTCGTAGCCGATGAACTCCACGCCGTAATCTGCTTCGAGCCTGCTCGCGGACTTCGCCGCGTGATCGAGCAGGAACTGCTGCATGCGCGCCTGGTTCACGATCACGTGCGGGAACTCGCTCAGCCCCGCCGGAGTGTCGTCGACCCAGCCGCTGCGCGCGATCTTGGAGCGGTCGTCTTCGGAAGGGCCCCAGAACCGCACCTCGTTGACCCAGTAGGCCTCACGGACGAGCGCGTCGGCGAGACCGAACGCCTGGAACATCTCGACCGTGCGGCACGCGACGCCATCGGCCTGTCCGACCTCGAGCGGGCCCGACCGACGCTCGATGACGCGCGTCGTGATGTCGGGGAACGCCGCGAGCTGCGCGGCGAGCACGGTGCCGGCGGGCCCGGTGCCGACGATGAGCACGTCGACTTCGTTCGGGAGCTCGGCAGCGCGGTCCCTCGTCTGCGGCGCCGCGGGCACGACGTCCGGGTCACCGGGGCGGTATCCGTCGCGGTAGAACTGCATGGGATCTCCTTCGATCACTCCGGCTGTGGCGACACTGCCGATCCAAATTCGTTGGGGTACCAACGATAGCACGTGAAGGAGAGCCCAGGTGGATCGGCGTCAGTTCTTCTTGCGGTTCCAGCTGGCTTTGGCCGGGGCGAAGGGGCTGCGCACGTGGATCGCCCACGTCGAATGCGGGTGGATGCGCAGCAGTGCGGTCTCGTAGAACGACACCGCGTCTTCCGTGAGCGACGGCAGGACGGCATCCTTGTCCGTGGTGTCCTCCGCACGAGGACGAAGCGCCTTCCAGACCAGCTGCACCTCAGGAGCGCCGGTGGGGATGCCGTCGATGTCGAGCACCGCGCGGTCCCACGGCAGCGTGAGCCGCGGGTCACGCTTGTAGACCCAGGCCCGCGGGGCTCCGTCTTCGGCGTTGACCTGAAGAACCCAGGCATTCTGCGCATCGTCGCGGATGAGCACCGGTTGCAGATCGGCTTCCTGCGGAGCATCCGCGAACGGCACGATCTCATCCTCGCCCGGCACCCACGCGCTGAACCCCTCAGGGAGGTTCCCGACCAGTCCTCGGAGATCTGCAGCGACGACGCTCACGTCGATGTTCTCGCGCGCACGGATCGGATGCCCGAGCCACCGGTCGAGCGCGACGCCGCCCGACAGCCACCAGCGAACGGATGCCGCGGCGAGGAGCCGGGCGACCGCCTGGGGCTCGAGCGGCGCCCACGGCGTCGCGGCGGTGGGCGTGGAGGAGGGCATGGGACGAGGTTACCCGGCTCTGACCATTCGGCATCCGCTCACACCGTGACCGACAGGTGGCAGGCTAGCCGCATGGCGAACTCCCCCTCCGGCGACTCGATGACCGATCGGATCGTGCGCGTGCTCGACACCTTCACCACCGAGCGCACGATGCAGACCGCCACGGAGATCGCCGAGCGCACGGGATTGCCGGCATCCACTGCGCACCGCATCGTCGGCGACCTCGTCGCAGCCGGGCTGCTGGAGCGCGATGAGGACCACCGCATCCGCCTCGGCATGCACCTGTGGGAGCTCGCGCTGCGGGGCTCGAGCGCCCTGCGGTTGCGCCAGGCCGCTCTGCCGCACATGGAGCGCGTGCAGACGCTGATCCGCGAGCACACCCAGCTCGCCGTGCTCGAGCATGAGGAGGCGCTCTTCCTCGAGCGGCTCTCGCATCCGGATGCCGGCGCCAACATCACCCGCATCGCCGGCCGTCTGCCGGTGCACGCGTCATCGTCGGGCCTGGTGCTGCTGGCCCACGCCGATCCTTCGATCCGCGAGCGGGTGCTGGCCGGGCCGCTGCGTGCGGTGGCGAGGGAGACGGTGACGGATGCCGCGACGCTGCGCGCGATGCTCGCATCGATCCGGCGTCGCGGATACGTCGTCGCGCCGGGGTCCATCGAAGCGGTCTCCACCGGCGTCGCCGTGCCGGTGCGCGACCACGGTGAGGTCGTCGCCGCGCTGTCGGTCGTGCTGCCTCGTGAGAGCGAGACGGATACTGCGGTCGCAGCGCTGCTCGACGCCGCGAAGGCCATCGAGCGCGATCTCGGCCGGTCGCGCTGATTCCCGTTCAACGGGATTCTTCGGATCCTCGCCCGACGCTCAGGGCACACTGGTCGGCACGGGCTCGAAGTCGTCCGCCACCGCCGAAGCACCCGTCGAAGGAGACGCCATGGACGCAGCAGCAGCACCGCACCCGGAGAAGATCCGCACCCGCGTCGCAATCGTCGGCGCAGGACCAGCGGGCCTGATCCTCTCCCACCTGCTCGCGGATGCCGGGATCGAGTCGATCGTGATCGATCAGCGTTCCCGTGACGAGATCGAGCACACGATCCGCGCTGGCATCCTCGAACAGGGCACTGTCGACCTGCTCACGGCGATCGATCCGAACACGCGCGTGAACACGGTGGGCGACCGGCACGACGGCATCGAGCTGCGCTTCCAGGGCGAGGGACACCGCATCGACTTTCCGGGCCTCGTAGGCCGCAGCGTGTGGCTCTACCCGCAGCATGAGGTGCTCAAAGACATGCTCGCGCTGCGCCTCGGCGCAGGGCAGGATCTGCGCTTCGGCGTGACAGCGACCCGCGTCGAAGACATCGACAGCGAACGCCCTCGCGTGCTGACGACCACCGCCGCAGGCGAAGAGCTCACGATCGAGGCAGACTTCGTGGTCGGAGCCGACGGCTCGCGGTCGGTCGTGCGCCCGGCGATCACCGGCGACTCGCGCAGCGGATTCTTCCGCGAGTACCCGTTCGCGTGGTTCGGCATCCTGACCGAAGCGCCACCCTCGGCCGAGGAGCTGATCTACAGCAACTCCCCGAACGGCTTCGCCCTCATCAGCCAGCGCAGCCCGGAGGTGCAGCGCATGTACTTCCAGTGCGCCCCCGACGCCGACCCGAACGCCCTGAGCGAGGAGCAGATCTGGGAGACACTGCAGTCGCGCGTGCCGGGCACCACACTCAAGGAGGGCCCGATCTTCCAGCGCGACGTGCTGCGCTTCCGCAGCTTCGTCGCGAATGAGCTGCGCCATGGACGCGCCGCTCTCGTCGGCGACGCCGCGCACACCGTGCCACCGACCGGCGCGAAGGGCATGAACCTCGCCATCGCCGATGTCATGCTGCTCGCCCGTGCCCTGCGCGCGCTGCTGACCGAGAACGACGAGCGCCTCATCGACGGCTACGCCGAACAGGCATCTCGCCGAATCTGGAAGGCGCAGCACTTCTCGTGGTGGATGACGAGCATGCTGCACACCGCACCAGACGCCAGTGAGTTCGACCACCTCCGCCAAGCCGGAGAGCTGCGGTCGGTCGTCGAGTCCGAGGCCGGTCGCTCATTCCTCGCCGAGGCGTACACGGGCTGGCCGATCGACTGAAACCCACCGAGACTGCAAGACCACGCCGAGAATGCGGCGAGTCGCCGCTGTTTGGGCGTGGTCTTGCAGTCTCGCGGTCAGCGCGTGGCGGGCTTGCGGTTCTCGGCGCTGACCATCCAGGCGAACTGCTCGAGCTTCTCGATGATCGCGTGCAGGATGTCGGCGCTGGTCGGATCCGCCTCGTCGACGTCATCATGAACGTCGCGCATCGTGCCGACGACCGCCTCGAGCCGGACCGTGATCAGGTCGATGGTCTCACTCGTGTCGATCTCGCCCTGCGGATACTCGGGGAGAGTGGTGGTCGCCGCGACGACGTCGCTGCGACCGTCCGGCACCGCGTGCAGCGCCCGCATCCGCTCGGCGACCGTGTCGCTGAACTCGCGCGCCGCCTCGATGATCTCGTCCAGCTGGAGGTGCGTGTCGCGGAAGTTGCGACCGACCACATTCCAGTGCGCCTGCTTGCCCTGCATGGCGAGTTCGATCAGATCGACGAGCACCGCCTGAAGGTTCTCACCGAGCTGCGTCGATGCGACGAAGCCCTTCTCGGCGTTCTGCCGACGCGTGCTCTTCTCACCGGTCCCTCCGCGTGCCGCGCGGCGCGTGCTGGCGGGGTCCTGCTTACCGGATGCTTTCGTCGTTGCCATCATGGACACGACGGTAGCCGCGACCTGCGGGCGGCACCCAGGGCCTTGACAAGAGGTGCGTCACCTCACCAATTGATTGCCGGAGCGGGCGACCGAGTGGCTGATCACCGCATCCGCATCCGGTACCCACGCAGCAGCCCCGCCGATGCGGAACCGCGCCCGCTCACCAGGCAGCAGCGTCACGAGTCCTCGATCGACCGTGGCCGAAGGATCGAGTTTGTCTACCAGGAGCGTGAGATCGCGCACCAGGCCTTCGGCCGTGATCGTCACGTCGTACCCGCCGTGGTCATCCACAGCCTCCACCTCGGATGACAGCCGCGCCGCAGCCAGCGCGCTGTCGCGCGGCTCGGCGAACCACCACAGCCCACGCGCGCCCAGCGCCTCGATCGTCACCAATTCTCGTGCAGCATCGCCGGCTACGGCGAGCGATGCGGGCACGTCGATGCGCACCGTCTCGCGCGCTGCGACCTCGACGTGCACGGCATCCGACGCGAGAACAGCGCCGTCGAACCCGATGCGACGCATGACGACCTCGCCCTGCCAGGGTTCAGCCGCGTCGTTCGTAAGCACTGCGACCAGCCCGCCATCCGCGGGCTGCGCGGGATCCACCGGCTGCACAGGATCCACCGGCTGCACAGGATCCACCGGCTGCACAGACACCGTCCGGGGCGCGAACGCGTTCTTCAATGCGAAGTACAGCGGTTTCTCCCGCCCGTCGCCGTCGATCGCCGCCCACGACGTGACCGGCCAGCAGTCGTTGAGCTGCCAGACGATCGCGCCCGCGTTGTGCGGGGCGAGCGAGCGGAACCACTCCAGTGCGCACGTCACCGCGTTCGCCTGATTGAGCTGCATGGCCCAGTGCCACGTCTCGATGTCCCCCGGCACGCGGTAGTGCGAGATGAGACCGCCGGTGAGCTTGGCGTTGCCGTCGGCCGCCTTCTGGTGCACGATCATGCCCGGCGATTCCGGGGTGAGCGGATCGTCGCTGATCGCACGGGTCAGTGTGGTCCAGGTCGGCGGTCCCTGCCACCCGAACTCCGCGACGAAGCGTGGTCTGTGCTCCCGGTACGTGGGCCAGTCACGGCGGTTCCACTGCTCCCACAGGTGCATCGAGCCGTGCTCTTCGTCGTTCGGATGCGGGCCGGTCTGCGCACTTCCGTCCCATCCGCCACCGGGGCTGAACGGGCTGCCCGGCGCATACGGCACGTGCGGTGCGAGCTCGGCGATCAGTGCGGGCAGCAGCTCGTAGTAGTAGTGCGCGCCCCAGGTCCTGCCGTCCAGGATGCTCTTCCAGCCCCAGTCCTCGTAGCCCCAGGTGTTCTCGTTGTTGCCGGTGAGCAGCACGAGCGATGCCCGATGCGCGAGACGGCCGATGCTCTCACGCGCCTCGGCCTCGACCTCCGAGCGCAGCGGTTCCTCCTCGGCATAGGCGGCGCACGCGAACAGGAAGTCCTGCCAGACCAGAAGCCCGAGCTGATCGGCGAGGCCGTAGAAGTCCTCCGACTCGTAGATGCCCCCACCCCAGACGCGGATGAGGTTGAGGTTCGCGTCCTTCGCCTGCTGCAGTCGGCCACGGTAGCGGTCCCGGTCGACGCGGCTCGGGAACGCGTCGTCCGGAATCCAGTTCACGCCCTTCACATAGATCGGCTGGTCGTTCACGATGAGCGTGAACGGGGTGCCCGCAGCATCCGGCGTCGTGTCCCAGCGCAGGTCACGGAAGCCGACCCGGCGCGACGCCTCATCGAGCACCGTGTCTTCCGAGGACAGCGAGACCTCGACGTCGTACAGCACCGGCTCGCCGTATCCCGTCGGCCACCATCGCTCGACGGCGTCCAATCGCACGCCGGCCTGCACATGCTCGGCATCCGCTGCGATCTCGATGACCTCCGTCACGTCACCGATGCGTACCGTGACCGACAGCGGGACGGATGCTGCGCGCTCCAGCGCCGCGTGCACCCAGAGCACGCCGCCGGAGCCCTCGGGCTGCGCGTGCAGGCTCACCTGCGCGAGCCGCGCATCCGACCACGATTCCAGACGCGCCTCGCGCCAGATGCCGCTCGTGTACGTCGCGATGCCCCAGTCCCATCCGAAGCTGCACGCCGACTTGCGGATCGCGTCGTACGGCAGCGGGTACGGGCGCGGGCGCACGCCGAGGGCGATGCTCTGCGCGTTCGCGTACTTCACCGGACTGCGGAACGCGACGGTGAGCTCGTTGTCTCCCGCGGTCAGGACACGGGTGACGTCGAAGCGGTAGGAACGGTGCTGGTTCGCGACCTCGGCGATCACCTGGTCGTTGAGCGTGATCGTCGCGACAGTGTCGAGCCCGTCGAAGACGAGATCATGCCGCGCGGATGCCCGCAGCGCCTCGTCCGACAGCGAGATGGTCGTGCGGTAGGTCCAGTCGACCAGGCCGATCCAGGCGAGCGCCGACTCGTTGTCGTCGAGATAGGGGTCGGGAATGAGCCCGGCGCGCAGCAGATCGAGGTGCACCACTCCCGGCACCGTCGCGGGAATCGGATCAGCGCCGACCTCGGCGGGACCGGATGCCGCATGCACCTGCCACCCGACGGCGAGCGGGGTGCGGACGAGGCGAGAGTGCGCGGAGGTGGTCACTGATCAACTGTGCCGCGCCGAGCCCCCCGAAGTCCATCCCCGTGGATGCCGGCCTTCTCGGCAGTACGCGTCGTGCGTGCACGGAACCGCCACGCCGTCACCCCCAGCACCACGACCGCCAGCACGACGGCGGTGGCAGCGACGCCCGGTGCCGCCGGATCTTCGGACCATCGTCCGACCGCGATCCACACGAGACCCCATGCCGTGGCGACTGCCGGCGCCCAGCGCCCGCCGCGCCAGGCCGTGAACAGGGCGATGAGACCGGCGACGATCAGCGTGAGCACTCCGGGCACCCCGGGGGCCTGCACCCACGCATCCATCCCGACGGCGGCGAGCCAGGCGGCGAGGTTCGCCGCCGCCGCGACCGTCACCCACCCCAGGTAAAGACCGATCGTCCCGTCGACGAGCACGATCTCCGCGATCGTGCCGCGACGTGGCCGGCGACAGACCCGGACGAACGTCACCAGCAGCACGCCGAGCAGGATCACGATGATCACGAACGACTCCGCAATACGCCACGCCTGCACGCACATGAGCCACACGGCGTTCAGAAGAGCGGATGCTGCGACGCCGTAGCCGACCGCGCGATGAAGCGGCTTCGCCGCTTGGGACGGAACCAGCTGCCAGAGCGCGTACGCCACCAGAGCGAGGTAGATCACGGACCAGATCGCGAACGCGATCCCGGCTGGGGCGAGCACTGTGGCATCTGCGGCGAACGCACCGCCCGCCGCTTCCGGCATGGGCGTTCCGCCCAGCAGACCCGAGCCGAAGACCGCGGCGACGACCGCTCCGGCGACAGTCAGTGCGACGATGATGCGGCGGACGCGGTCAGACTTCTCCGTCTGGTGCATGCCCCCACACTAAACGTGACACCGCGACGACTACTCGGCGGGCGGCGGCGTGGCGCAGACGGCGGAGTCGGTGATCGCCTGGCGGTACTGCTCGGCAGTGAAGGGCAACCCGAACTCGGGCGCCGTCTGGCCGCTCGCCGCCGGCGCCTTCGAGGCGATGGCCGCGAGCTCCCAGGCGAGATACGCAGCGGGCGAGCCGCCCCCCGTCGAGTTGTTCAGCACGACGGCGACGGTGAACCCGGTCGTCGGGTCGGAGTATGCGGCAGTCGCATAGCCGGGGGTCCATCCGTGCTGACCGATCAGAGGACCGACGAGGTAAGCGCCGCCCGTCGCCTGATACCACGAGGGAGCACCCGCGTACGCAGGGAGGGGGGCCGAGAAGCGGGCCGGCTTGGCTCCTTCGTCGCGCAGTCCCTGTCGCGCCGTCGCCTGTACGTACCGGCCGAGGTCATCGATCGTGGAGACGGCGCCGGAATCGGTGAACCCGGTGCTCGAGGAGAGTGTCGTGATGTCGGAGCGCGCAGCGCAGTCGTAGCCGCCCTCGATTGCGGGCAGATAGGTGCCGCTGAGCGCGACGTCGCCTGGGGGTGCCGCCGTCGGGCCGGGGAGAGAGGTCCCGGCGAGCTCCAGCGGCTGCGTCACGTACTCGGCGATGAGCTGGGAAGCGCTCTTGCCGGAGGCCCGCTCCAGGGCGAGTCCGAGCAGAAGGTAGCCGGCATCCGAATCACGATAGGTCGTTCGCGGCTCCACGGCGTCCAGACCGAGGCCGAACGACGCCAGCTCCAGCGCCGGCCACACGCGCTCCGGCGTGTTGAGCCACATCCCCTTGACCGCTGTCTCGGACGAGCCTGCGCCGCTGGTGCCGTTGCAGAGGTCGAGCAGAGTCACGTCCTCCATCTGGGCGACTCCGGACACGTACTCGGGGACCGACGCGTCGAGTTCGACGACATCGTCATCCACGAGGCCGTACAGGACATCACAGGTCATCATTCGCGTGACATCGGCGATGCGGAAGGTCATGTCGGTCGTGATCTCGGACTGGTCCTCGACTGTCTGGGTACCGAGGCCGGTGACCCAGGTGCCGCTCCACGGCACCCACACCCCGACGATCGCCCCGGTCGAGCCGGTCGCGACCATCGCGTTCTCGACGGCGGCCTGAAGCTGGGCTGCTGTGTCATCCGGAAGGGCGGCATCGACCTGTTCGGGCGGCGTGTAGGAGAAGGAATCCTCGGACGAGCAGCCGGTCAGGACGAGCGCGAGCGCAGCGGCGCCTGCGGCGGCGGCACGCCAGCGGCGCGACGAGAGAAGGTGCATGAAGGTGGCTCCCGGAAGATCTATGCTCCCGAGTCTAAAGCGCACAACCTGAAACCCATCATCCGGCGCCGTCCCTCCGAGGAGACGTACAGTGATGACGTGCCTCACATCTTCGAATCCGACGTCGTCGCGGCGATCCTCCACCACATGAACGTCGACCACGCCGACGACAACATGCTCATCGCGCGCGCCAACACCTCGGCATCCGATGTCGAGATCACGAATGCCGTGATGACCGACCTCGACGGCTACGGCGGCGTCTGGCAGATCACCCGCGCCGGCATCCCGGAAGAGCTTCGTGTCCCGTGGCCGGGCGGCGAGATCTCCGAGCGGCCGGCCGTGCGCCGGGAGGTCGTGGCGCTCTACGACGCCGCGTGCGAGAGGCTCGGCATCGAGCCACGGCCGCACTAGCCTGTCGACCCCTGAGCGAGCCTGTCGACCCCTGAGCCTGTCGACCCCTGAGCCTGTCGACCCCTGAGCCTGTCGAAGGGTCTTCTGCGCCGACGCTTCGACAGGCTCAGCGAGCGAGGCTGTCGACCCTGAGCCTGTCGATCCCTGAGCCTGTCGATCCCTGAGCCTGTCGAAGGGTCGAGGGCTTCCTCTGCAGGTTAGGTTGCCCTTACACTGAGGGCATGGCTGAAATCCTTTCCTTCTCCGCCGCCCTGCGCGAGCGCTCCTCGAGTTCGCACTCGCGCAGCGAGCACGCCGGGTTCATGTCCGACCTGCTCAAAGGCGAAGGCTCGCGTGAGGACTACGCAGCCCTCGTCACGCAGCACTTCTTCATCTACGAGGCCCTGGAAGCCGCCGGTGAGCGGATGCGCAAGGATCCGGTCGCCGCGGTGTTCATCAGCGACAAGCTGACTCGCCTTCCCGCCCTCGAGGCCGATCTCGAGTTCCTCATCGGCCCGGACTGGCGGGGCAGCATCACGCCACTGCCGACGACACAGCGCTACGTCGACCGCATCAACGAGGTCGGAGCGACCTGGGTGGGCGGCTTCGTCGCCCATCATTACACGCGCTACCTCGGCGACCTCTCCGGCGGCATCTTCATCGGGCGCGTCATGCAGCGCCGGTTCGGCTTCGAGACGAACGGCGTCGGCTTCTACCTGTTCGACGACATCGCCGATCCCAACGCCTTCAAGGACGTCTACCGCGAACAACTGGATGCCGCGCCTTGGGACGCAGCGGAGCGCGAGCGCGTGATCGACGAAGTGCTGCTGGCATACAGGTTCAACACCGAGCTGTTCGAAGATCTCGACAGGGTGCGCGTCGCAGCTTAGGCGTTCGGTCCCTGAGCCTGTCGAAGGGCGGGCGTAGACGCCCGCTCCCACGCTTCCCGCATGAAGCGGCGCACATCCTCATCGACCCTGATGTCGCTCGGACGCAGCGGCCTGGAGAGGTAGAGGCCGTCGAGTGAGGTCAGGCGCGAGAGCGCCACATAGGTCTGCCCTGGTGCGAACGCTCCGCCGCCGAGGTCGATGACCGCCCGATCGTAGGTCTTTCCCTGGGATTTGTGGATCGTGACCGCCCAGGCCAGCCGCAGCGGGAACTGCAGGAACTCTGCGATCACGTCGCGGCTGAGCGTCTTGGTGTTCTGATCGTAGGAGTAGCGGAACCTCTCCCACACGGCCGGCTCGACATCGACGTTCTCGCCGTCGATCTCCACGCGCACCGATCCACCGAGGATGCGCTTCACCGTGCCGATCGTGCCGTTCACCCAGCGCGGCGGCTCGCCGCCCATGGAGACGTCATTGCGCAGGAACATGACCTGCGCACCGATCTTGAGCTTGAGCTCGGCATCCGCAGGATAAGAGGAATCTCCGCGCCCGAAGTCGCCGTTGATCTCGGCCCGCGCTGTCTGCTCCTTGCCGGCGAGCGCCGCGAGATGGCGTCGGTTGATGTTGTTGACGATGTCGTTGCGGGTGGCGAGCGTGATCATCGGCACCTCGCCGGGTTCGGGCTCGGGAGGTGTGCGCGCACCCTGCTCGTTCAGGACGCCGGCGATCTCCGCCGTCACCCGCCCGTAGCGCACGGCGTTCAGCATCGCCTTGAAGCCGTCATCGGACTGCCGGTGGATCTGCACCAGCTCGCGCACGTGCAGCTCGGCGCCATGTCTGCCGAGATCGATGAGTCCGTCGGATTCGCCCATCGTCGCCCCGGCCCACACCTTCGCGTCGAAGAACCAGAACGAGCGGTAGTGATCCTGCACGTAGCGCAGCTCATCGCCGCGCGGCGGCACGGGGGCAAGCTGGTACGGGTCGCCGAACATGACCACCTGCACGCCCCCGAACGGCTCGGCTCGCCGGCCTCTCGCCTGCCGCAGCGCGCGGTCCATGCCGTCCATGAGGTCGGCGTTGACCATCGAGATCTCGTCGATCACGAGCGTGTCGATGGCGTTGAGGATGCGGCGGGTGGCGTCGTTCTGCTCGATCTCGCTCTCGGCGATGAGACCGATCGGCAGGCGGAAGAGCGAGTGGATCGTCTGCCCCTCGACGTTCAGCGCCGCGACACCGGTCGGCGCGCAGATCGCGATCTGCTTCTCGGTGTTCCAGGCGAAGTACTGCAGCAGCGTCGACTTGCCCGTACCAGCACGGCCGGTGATGAAGACATGCTCCCTGGTGTCCTCGATGAGCCGATACAGCTCCTGCTGCTCGGACGAGAGGGCGGGAAGAGACACGACTCTCATGGTACGTGACCGTCGAAATGTCACGCTCCCTGAGCCTGTCGAAGGGTCGCGGCGCTCGGCGCTGTCTCAGGCCGCCCTCCTAGACTGGCGCCATGGATCAGCCCCAGCCGACGACGCCTCGGCGCCGCCGACTCTGGGTCGACCTCACGGCGCTGGCCGTCGTCGGCGTGCTCCTCGTCGGCGCGATCGCTGCCGGCGGAGCGGCACTGTACAAGGAGTACTACGGTCCTGGCGCCTTCGTCACGCGCTACCTCGACCTGTTGGCGTCGGGCCGCGCCGCCGATGCACTGCAGGTACCGGGCGTCGCCATCGATCGCGCGACCCTCGACGATGCCGGTATCGAGGAGACAGCATCCGAGGCGCTCCTGCGCCAAGCCGCTCTCGCTCCCCTCACCGACGTCGACGTCGTGGACGAGGTCACCGACGACGACGTCACCTCTGTGACCGTCTCGTACGTGGCAGGTTCCCACCCCGGCAAGAGCACGTTCGAGGTGGAGCAGGACGGCTGGGCCGGTGTGACCCCGAACTGGCGATTCGCCCGCACGCCTCTTTCGGCGGTCTCGCTCACCGTGCTCGGCTCCGACCGGTTCGCGGTCAACGGATTCGAGATCGACCGCCGTCAGGTCTCGTCCGCCGGGATGGAGGCCGCGCCGCTGGACCCTCTGCCGATGCTGGTGTTCACTCCGGGCGTGTACTCGATCACGGTCGACACTGCGATCTCCAGTTCTCCGGGGCTCAGCATCCTGGCCGACTCCCCGCTCACGCAGACCCCGGTCGAGATCCAGACGCAGCCGACCGAGGAGTTCCGCTCGGTCGTCCAGACCCGAGTCGAGGAGTTCCTCACCGAGTGCGCCACTCAGCAGGTGCTGCAGCCGACAGCATGCCCGTTCGGGCTCAAGGTGCAGAACCGCATCGAGGACCTCCCGACCTGGACCATCAGCCAGCAGCCGACGGTCACGGTCGAGCCGAGCGGCGCAGGATGGGCGATCCCCACGGCCGAGGCCGTCGCGCACATCGAGGTCAACATCCGTTCCCTCTTCGACGGCTCGATCGAGCATGTGTCCGAGGACGTGCCGTTCCGCGTGAACGGGACGATCGACATCCTCGCCGACGGATCGGCATCCATCAGGGTGGGATCCGCCGGAGAGTGAGCGGTCAGCTCTCGCGGGCCGCCTGACGCGCATCGCGATCGGCCATGGCCGCGAGTCGGGCGTTGTACTCCGCAAGCTCCGCGTCACCGGTGCGGTCGGCGTGACGGTCGTTGCGGCGCTGCACCTTGGTGTCGTCGCGACTCCACTGGATCGCCACGGTGATCGCGACGATCAGAGTGGGGATCTCACCGATCGACCAGGCGATGCCGCCGCCGATGTACTGGTCCTCCATAGGCGTCGGACCCCACGTGCGCGCCATCGACCCGAACCACTCGGCGACCATGAGCCCCTCCTGCATCATGATCGCGATGCCGAAGAACGCGTGCATCGCCATGACCGCGATCAGGGTGATCAGCCGTCCGGGATACGGCAGCCGATACGGCACGGGGTCGATGCCCACCAGGCTCATCACGAACAGATAGCCCGTGATGAGGAAGTGGATGACCATCCACTCGTGGCCGAGGTGCTCGTACATCGACCACCGGACGAGGTCGGTGAAGTAGAACGCCCACAGGGAGCCGATGAACAGGCCGGCCGCGACGAAGGGGTGGGTGATGACCCTCGAGAACCGCGAGTGCACGGCCCACATGATCCATTCGCGGCCGCCGCGGGTGCCGTCGTCGCGCTTGTGGATCGCGCGCAGCGCGAGGGTGATCGGCGCCCCGGAGACCAGAAGCAGCGGGATGGCCATCGTGAGCATCATGTGCCCGAGCATGTGCACGCTGAAGAGGTAGTCCTGGTACAGGTTGATCGGACCCGACGTGACCCACACGAGCATGATCAGCCCGAGCACCCAGAAGATCGTGCGGTGGATCGGCCACTTGTCGCCACGGCGGTGCATGCGCCAGACGCCGGCGAGATAGAAGAACAGTCCGAGGGCTGCGCCCACGACCCAGAGGATGTCGACGTCCCAGCCGGTGAACCACATGTCGATCGTGAACTCGGGCGGTAGCGGGGAGCCGGTGAGCAGTTCGGCGGGCGTCTTCAGGATCGCGGCGGTTTCGCCGGTCGGCGGGGGCGTGCGCGCGAGCGCCGCCGCCGCTCCCGAAGCGAGCCCCATCAGGGCGACTTCGCAGAGCACCAGCATCCAGAACCAGCGCGAAGCGCTCTCGCCGCTGAGGCGAGGGATCAGCCGAGCGCGATACCAGGCGCCCAGCAGGCCCATGCCGCCGAGCAGCACCGCCTTGGCGACGATGATGAGGCCGTACGGCGTCCAGAGCCCTTCCCAGCCGCCGAGGCTGACGGTCGAGCGCGCGATTCCCGACACGGCGACCACGAAGAACGCTGCGATCGCCAGCGACGAATAGCGGCGCACCAGGTCGGTGTGATCGATGCCCCCTGCGCGACGCAGCACGATCAGCAGAAGCAGCCCGCCCAGCCAGACGGCTGCGCCGACCGTGTGCAACAGGATCGAGTTGACGGCGATGGCGTGACCGGCGAGCGCGCCGGAATGGCCCTGATTCGCCATCGGGAGGAGGGCCGCCGCAGCGATGACCGCCGCGATCAGGGTGGATGTCCAGCCACGCCACGCGAACGCGAGGACCGTGACGAGTGCGCCCATGATGGTCGTGATCAGCCAGGCCTGGCCGAGCGGAAGCGTGAGCAGGAAGCGTCCGAGCTGCTCACCGAACTGCTGTTCGAGGCTGAGCTGCACGTTGAAGGCGCGGAGGAACGTGAGGAACGCGGTCACCGCGGACGAGATCGTGAAGACGGCTGCGCCGATGGATGCCGCATCCAGCGCCGTCTCGAAGGGCTTCTCGCCCGCACGCAGGGCGAACAGGGCGAGCACCATCGAGCCGATCATGACGGCTGCGCTGATGTTGTTCACCATTCGCGCGACCGGGAGCCCCCAGCGCACGAAGGGTCCTGGATCGCTGAGCAGCAGCGGCGCTGCTCCCCCGCCGAGCTGCAGCGCGACCAGGAGAGCGACGACGGCTGCGACGGCGAGGATCACGAGACCGGCCGCACGATACGCCGACGCGCGTGTGGTGCGCAGGCCGGGAGAAGTCACCCTTCCAGCCTAAGCGCGTACGGCGTGCGGCGCGGACGGCCGCGGACAGCACGAAGGCCGCCCCCATCGAGCAGGGGCGGCCTTCGAAAGGAGCTGTCTTACTTGACGGCTGCCTTGAGCTTGGAACCGGCGGTCACCTTGACGCGCTTGCCGGCCGGGATCTTGATCTCGGCGCCGGTCTGGGGGTTGCGGCCCGTGCGAGCTGCGGTGTCGACCTGCTCGAACGAGATCCAGCCCGGGATCGAGACCTTGCTGCCCTTGGCGACAGCGTCGGAGACGGTGCCGAAGAGTGCGTCGAGGACACCCGAGACGGTGGCCTGGCTCTGGCCGGTGGCGCTTGCGATGCTCGCGACGAGCTCGGTCTTGGTGATGGACTTGTCAGCCATGTCATCCTCCAGCGACGAAGTGTCGCATCGTTGTGGTTCGGGAAGCGGATGCCGCCCGCTGGTCGAGTGACCGCCTCGAATGTATCAACCACTGCCCACATTTCCGCGTCATTTCGCGGGTTTTGGGGTTTTCATAGGCGTGTCGCGTCACTTTCGTCACTCCAGTCACAGATTTTAGGGTGATTCGCCCGGGAGGTGGTGCTTGGGGCCGCCTCCCCGCGCCTGAAGCGACACGAAGCGCCACCTCCCCAGCAGAGCGGATGCCGCAACCACACCGCCACCCGCGAGGTGGCGCTTGAGGCCGCCTCCCCGCGCGTGAAGCGACACGAAGCGCCACCTCCCCAGGACGAGCGGATGCCGCAACCACACCGCCACCTCCCCAAGACGAGCGGATGCCGCGCCCACACCTCACGAAGGAGGGAGACCCCGGGCACGCAGAAGGGGCGAGGATCCGAAGATCCTCGCCCCTTGAAAGCGTTGCTTACCAGCTCGACTTGGTGATGCCGGGCAGCTCGCCACGGTGTGCCATGTCGCGGAAGCGCACACGCGAGATGCCGAACTTCGTCAGCATGCCACGGGGGCGGCCGTCGATGGCGTCGCGCGAACGGACGCGCACCGGCGATGCGTTGCGCGGCAGCTTCTGCAGGCCGACGCGAGCAGCCTCGCGGGCCTCGTCGGTTGCGGCCGGGTCGACCAGGGTCTTCTTCAGCTCGGCACGACGGGCGGCGTAGCGCTCGACGATGACCTTGCGCTGCTCGTTACGAGCGATCTTGCTCTTCTTAGCCATGTTTAGCGCTCCTCTCGGAATTCGACGTGCTTGCGGACGACCGGGTCGTACTTCTTCAGCACGAGACGGTCGGGGGTGTTGCGACGGTTCTTCTTGGTCACGTACGTGAACCCGGTGCCTGCCGTCGAACGCAGCTTGATGATCGGACGGATGTCCTGAGACTTCTTAGCCATTAGAGCTTCACACCCTTCGCCTTGAGGTCCTTGACGACGTTCTCGATGCCGCGGACGTCGATCACCTTGATGCCCTTGGCGGACACGTTCAGCGTGATCTTACGGCCGAGCGACGGCACGAAATAGGTCTTCTTCTGCACGTTCGGGTCGAAGCGGCGCTTCGTCCGGCGGTGCGAGTGCGAGATGGTGTGACCGAAGCCGGGAACAGCTCCTGTCACCTGGCACACTGCTGCCATGTGATTACTCCTTCATTACCGTGAGGCCGGACGGCCTCACCCAAGATCCCTTGTCTGCGCGCCGCACCTCTCGACGCTTCGACGAGCTCAGCGACCGAAGGAGGGAGACAGCACACGAACTACGCACAGGAGTGTGCGCAGACAAGGAGTCAGTTTAGCATGGCCTGCGCGTCGGCTGCGCCTCGCCCCCAGCGGAACACCGATACGGATGGGTCGCCCTCGATCCAGAACCTCCAGGGGAACGCGTGCGTGCCGGCGAGCCCGGCGACCCCGACGCGCGGCCCCGTCGCGATTCGGAAGGCGCCCCCTGCGAGCCACAGCTGGGCGCTCGCGCCGTGCAACCCGGTTCCGGTGATCGCATCGATCCCGTCGTGGAGCGGATGCCGGAGGCCCGACACCTGCCCGAATCGACCAGGACCGCGGGCGAGGTCGCGCCCTGATCTGCCCGATCGCTCGGTCGCAGCATCCGTGCCCTCGACCACCGAACCCGCACGCAGCAGCACACCGCCGGCGATCCCGTCCGGTCCGCACACGACGTTGACGCATGAGTGGATGCCGTGGCTGAGGTACACGTACAGATGTCCCGGCTCTCCCCACATCGTGGCATTGCGTGCGGTCATGCCCATCCGCGCGTGGGATCCGGGGTCTGCCCGCTCTCCTGTGCCGCGTCCGTGATAGGCCTCGACCTCGGTGATCCTCAGCCGTACCTCTGCGCCGCCGACCACTGTGCGCAGTTCGCCGCCGAGCAGCTTCGGTGCGACCTCGATCGGCAGCGCTGCGAGTTCGTCCCGGGTCGCGCGGCGAAGCGTCATGAGCTCAGAACCGCGGCGCCATCTGGCACCACGATGCGTCGAAACCGGTCAGCACGACCATCTCCTCACCGGAGCGCAGGTCGATCAGGTGCGTCTGAAGGGTCTTCGGCAGCGGCACGAGCAGGTCGTCATAGGGATTCTCGACCAGCGTCGGAGCGACGGTGATCGCGACGTACTGTCCGCTCGGCGACGGGCAGGCCTGCAGGATCGCGTTTCCCGAGGCGACGTCGAACAGCGAGGTCGCCGCACCATCGTCGTCGACCCGGATGATGGCCTGCCCCGTGGGGAGGCCGTTCGGATCCCGTGCGACGATGTGCCGCAGCGTGCCGCCGGGGTACGGCGTGATGGTCGTCGCCGGTCCGAAGTCGGGATCGGATGCCGTGATCGCAGTCTCCGAGCCGTCGGCGAGGTTCAGCGCAACGGTGCTGCCGTCGGCCCGCCGCACGATCGCGGTGTACGTGCCGCGCGAGATGCCGGGCAGGCTCACGGCGATGCCCATGTTCTGCGCCCCTGCGCCACCGGAACGGTCATCGAGGGAGAGCGTGCCGGCGAAGTCGATGAACAGCACCGCGGCCGAGTCGGGCACGAACTGCCATTCGGCGATGCTGGCCTCGGCGTCGCCGACCTCGATGATCTGCGGTTCGTCGTCACCGTCTATCGATTGGGTGACGAGCACGCTCGCACGCCCGGTGTCCTCGCTGAGTTCTCGGTCGGAATACGTGTAGCCGACCAGCCCGCCCCGCTCGGAGACCTGCACCGAGCTGACGTAACCGTCACCGGGCAGGGGCAGCTCGCGGACGTTGTCGCCGTCGTGGTCCATCACCAGGATCCGAGACCCGTCGTCATCTTCGACGGCGACGACGAGTCGCGTCGACGTCGAGCGATAGTCGTTGATGCGCGGATGCGAGAAGACGGGCACCGCATTCTCGCCGCTGAGGTCGGTGCGGAAGATCGAGTCGTCGTCATCGGAGCGGTTGAGCAGGAAGATCTTGGCAGCGGGCGTGGTGAACGAGGTCGACAGATCGGATGCCGGCCCTCCGCCGGCGCCCGTGGCACCGGCGACGCGCACGGTGTACTCCGTCGAGTCGTCGAGAGGGACGGTGAAGCGGATGCCGATGCTACGGCCCTCGGCGTCAACCGTGAACGGCACAGCGGGCTCGACCGTGACCTGTGACTCGTCGATCTGCTGCAGCGACTGGTTGGCAGTGAGGATCACTCGGCTGCCCGAGACGTCGATGGCCTCGGCCTCATCGACCTGGACGTCGCTGACCCGCGGGCCCTGGAGGAGGCTGACCGCACTGAGTCCCCCGACCACGACCCCGAGCACGGCGAGCACCGCGAGGATCGTGTAGAGGAAGCGGCGATCGGGGGTTCGTTGCTGCGGGTCGTTGAGCGGAGGCGACGGAGACGAAACGGGCTGAGCGACCGGAGGGAGTCGAAGCCATTCCCCCTCCGGCGCACGCGGGACCTCCGGCGGGTTCGGCGCTTCGTTTCGACTCGCTGACGCTCGCTCAACGCGTTTCGTCTCGCTGCGCTCGCTCAACGACCCGCGTGGGGAGGCATCCTCGGTGTCCGCACCCGTCCCCGAATGCTCCGCGGCCTCGCGCTCCGCCGGCTCTCGCTCCTCGGCCTCGCGCTCCGCGGCCTCGCGGGCGGCACGGGCTTCGGCGCGCGTCTGGGGCACCTCGGGATGATCCTCAGTACTCATACGGATCCTCTGGCTCGTCGATCTCGACCACCGAGGCCGGAACGACGCGGAGCGACCCGTCGCTATCGGCGGTGACCGTGCCGGTGACTTCGATCCACTGTCCTGTGCTGAACTGCCCTGTGCTGAACTGCCCCTTGCCGCTCTCGCCGGCATCGACGCTCACCGGCACTGCGGCGGGCTGGGCATCGATCACGCAGTGCGTGATGATCATGCGGGTGAGGTTCACGGCATCCGCGTCGGGGCCCCGCGTGACGAAGCCGGTCAGCGTCACGGTCGAGCCGTCGTACGCCTCCGGCCGGGTGGCGGTGGCGAAGACGCTCGACCACTCCCCGACCCCGAAGGCCGTGGTGTCCGCGACGCCGAGGGTCGGGGCGTCCGCAGCCGCGAAGACGGGGCCGGTCGCATCCGCCCGAGACGTCGCGAGCTCGACCGACAGCGACGCGGGCGGCAGCACGAGCGCCGCGATGACGACGCCGCTCGCGACGACTCCCGCCGAGACGACGCCGGCGAGCTTCAGCGCACGCCGGGGGGCTACGGCATCCGCTAGCGCATGTCCGTGGTCGTGACCGTGGTCCGTCTCCGCGCCCAATGGCAGCGTGCACGACCAGATGGCTCCGGCGAGCACGACGACCGCTCCGACGCACGCGAACCAGATCGACTCGGGGCTGATGTAGAGCGTGAGCCGGCCGGTGAGGCCGAGGCCGAGCGTCACGACCGAGATGACGACGGCCAGGCCGAGACCGAGCCAGCGCGTCGCGATGGCTCGCCAGCGGGGGCGGGTCTGATCAGCCAAAGACGTTCACCCCGATCCCGATCGCGAACGCGCTCATCACGACGACCGCGACGACGCCCACGAGGGTGCGGGTGGTGAAGGTCGTGCGCAGCAGTGCGAGCATCTTGATGTCGACCAGCGGCCCCACCAGCAGGAACGCGATCAGCGCGCCGGATGAGAATGTCGATGCGAATGACAGCGCGAAGAAGGCGTCGACGTTCGAGCAGATCGCCACCGTCATCGCGAGCGCCATCATCGCGACGATCGAGAGCACGGGGTTCGAACCGATCGCCAGCAGCATGTCGCGCGGCACGAGCACCTGCACCGCCCCTGCGAGCACGGAGCCGATGACGAGGGCAGGCATGACTGCGCGCAACTCGATCAGGAACTGCGTCAGGCTGCGGCGCGTGGGCGTGCCGTGCTCGCGCTGCACCCGCTCGCAGGTGGCGGTGAACTGCTGGGTGAGCAGGGCGTCGGGTGAGGGGTGGCGGCTGTAGATCCAGCCGATGAGGTTCGCGATCAGGTAGCCCCCGACGAGCCGAGCGACCAGGATGCCGCCGTCCCAGCCGAATGCGGCGTGGGTCGTGATGATGACGATCGGGTTCACGATGGGTGCGGCGATCAGGAAGGTCATCGCCTCCGCCGGCGCCAGACCGCGCATCATCAGACCACGAGCGAAAGGCACATTGCCGCACTCGGACACGGGGATCAGCATCCCGAGCAGCGAGAGCACCGCGCGGCGGGCCCAACCCCGAGTGGGCAACCAGCGCTGGATGAGATCCGGCGGCAGCCACACCTGCACCACGATCGAGAGCACCACGCCGAGCACGACGAACGGCAGCGCCTCGATCAGCACGCTCAACGCGAGTGTCAGACCGTCCTGCGCACGGCTGGGCAACGACGCCTGGAACAGCGCGGGCGCGAACCTGTCGATCAGGAACAGCGCGGCGATAACGACGACCCCGAGGCCGACGCCGATCCATGGCGAGCGAGGGGCGCGCTGGTTGCGACCTGACCCTGCAGCAGTCGACGCGCGCGGCGCGCTGACGGTGCTCACGCGGACGCTGATCCCTCAGCGGCTGCGCGCCGGTTCGCGCACGGAGTGCACAGTCCGAAGATGTCGACGACGTGCTCCGCCTCGCTGAAGCCGTGCAGCGAGGCGGTGCGCTGCGCCCAAGCCTCGACGTCTTTCGCCTCGATCTCGACGGTCAGCCCGCACGATCGGCAGATCAGGTGGTGGTGATGGCCTTCGGTCGAACAGGCGCGGTAGAGCGCCTCGCCCTCTGGGCTCTGCAGTGTGTCGGCGTCGCCGGCGGTGGCAAGACCCGACAGCGCACGGTAGACCGTGGCGAGACCGATACCGGTCTTCTCATCACGGAGCGTGGCGTGCAGGGTCTGCGCGCTCACAAAACCGCGCGCATCCGCGAGCGCTTCGCGCACTCGCTCGCGCTGCCAGGTATTGCGCTGAGCCATACCGAGAGTCTAGGCCGCGGCGCTTGTCACGGGCTGAGAGCGTCGCGTCACCCGCGCGCGCATGCGCTGCACCACCCAGCATCCCACGTAGATCAGGAACGAGATCGTCGTGATGTACGGGCTCACCGGCAGCGTTCCGGCGAGCGCGAGCAGGATGCCGCCGACCGCCGAGACGAAGCCGAACAGGGCCGCGAGCAGGGGCACGGTGAGCGGGCCGGCGGCCACGCGCATGGCCGCCGCGGCCGGCGTGACCAGCAGCGCCATGACCAGCAGCGCACCGATGATGTGCACGCAGACCGCGACGATCAGGCCGAGCAGCACCATGAACGCCAGGCTGAGCGTCCTCGTCGGGATGCCGCGGGCACTGGCCGCGACGTCGTCGAGCGAGTCGAACCGCAGCGGATTCCACATCACCAGCAGCCCGATGAGAACGAAGGCGCTGATGCCGATCAGCCAGCCGAGGTCCGGGCTGGACACCGAGACGATCTGACCCGTCAGCAGACTGAAACGGTTGGCGCTTCGGCCATCGTAGAGAGACAGGAAAAGGATGCCGAGGCCGAGGCCGAACGGCATCAGCACACCGACGATCGAGTTGCGATCGCGCGCCTTCGAACCGAGGATGCCGATCAGGATCGCAGCGACGAGGGCGCCGCCGAGCGACCCTGCCACCACGCTGCCGCCGAAGAGCAGGGCTGCGGCTGCACCGGCGAACGACAACTCGCTCACCCCGTGCACGGCGAAGGCGAGGTCGCGCTGCATCACGAAGACGCCGATCAGGCCGCCGACGACGCCGATCACTGCGCCGGCGATGATCGAGTTCGCGAGGAGCGCGACGAGTGCGCCGTAGTCCTGGAAGGAGAAGACGTCTCCCCAGTCGATCATCGGCGCGATCATGCGGGCACCCCCGCGCAGCATCCGAGCACCAATGCCGGCGCGGTGCCGGGCACCAACTTCGGAGAAGTGCAGCTATCTCGGAGAGATTCGTGCAATGCCTCCGAAGAACGTGCAGTTCTCCGCAGTTGTTGCACACCCGACGGCGCGATCATGCGACTTCTCCCGCATCGTGGTGCGGCTCGGCGTCCGGCACCCCGACGACGAGGCGGTCGCCGGCACGGAGCACGAAGACCGCTGTGCCGTACAGATCGCTGAGCACGCGGCTCTGCAGCACCTCGTCCGGGGTGCCGAGCACGAAGCGGCCGCCCGCGATGTAGAGGATGCGGTCGACTCTGCCCAGGATCGGGTTGATGTCATGCGTCACGAACAGCACGGCGGCGTCGCGCTCGCGGCGTTGACGGTCGATGATGTCGGTGATGCCGCGCTGGTTGGCGAGGTCGAGGTTCGACAGCGGCTCGTCGCAGAGCAGCAGCGTCGGCGCATCGGCGAGGGCCTGTCCGACCCGCAACCGCTGCTGTTCTCCGCCGGAGAGCAGACCGACGCGACGATCGGCGAAGTGCGAAGCGCCGACGCCGTCGAGTAGCGCGTCGACGCGTGCACGATCGCCGCGGCGCGCAATGGGCAGCCCGAACCGGGTGCCGTTCACACCGAGGGCGACGACGTCTCGGGCGCGCATGCTGGTGTCCGGAGGCAGCGGGCGCTGCTGAGGGATGTACCCGATGCGCGGATTGCCGCGGCGCACGGGGTGACCCGCGACGCGGATGCTGCCCGCACTAAGCGGCTGAAGGCCGAGGATCGCCCGCATGAGCGTGGTCTTGCCCGATCCTGACGGTCCGAGCACGGCGATGAATTCACCGGACTCGACGGTCAGATCAAGGCCGGACCACAGCTCCCGATGTCCCCGATGAAGCGCGGCACCGGTGATCTCGAGCACCGGCGCCGATCGGCCCGCGCTCATGCCGGTGTCAACCCCACTCATTTCTGGAGTGCGGCGTCGAGGTCCTGGATCGCATCACGCATCCACTCGGAGTACGACGATCCGTCCTCGAGCAGCTCGGTGAACGCGACGACGGGGATGCCTGCGGCCTCCGCCGCCTCTTCGACGCGCTCGGTCTCGGCGCCGCCGGTCTGCGCGTTGGTGAGCAGCGCCTTGACCCCGCCGCCCTCGATCACGTCGAGAGCGGCGAGCAGTGTGGCGGGTGCGACGTCGGCGCCCTCTTCCACCGTTTCGGCGAAGCCCTCGGGCGTCACGTCGACGAGACCGGCCGCCGTGGCGATGTAGCCGGGCAGCGGCTCGGTGATGAACACGGATGCGTTGCGTGCCTCGGTGCCGATCGTCTCGAGCTCGGCCCCGAAGCCCTCGAATTCGGTGCCGATCTCGGCCGCAGCGGCGGTGAAGTCGGCTTCGCCGTCGGGATCGATCTCGCTGAAATCCGCCGCGATGCCCTCGACGACGTGGATCATCGTGTAGGGGTCGAACCACACGTGCTCGTTGAAGCCCTCGGCATCGTCGTCCCCCTCATTGCCGGGATAGTCGTTGGAGAACGAAGCCGCCGTGAAGACGCGCACATCGGAGTCGGCGATCAGGGTGTCCATGAACGAGTCGTACCCGCCGCCGTTCTCGATGATGAGCTCTGCGTCCCGCACGGTCAGGCGGTCACGCGCGGATGCCTCATGCGAGTGCGGATCCTGCGAGGCGGACGTGATGATCGAGGTCACATCGACCCGATCGCCGCCGATCTGCTCGGCGAGCGCCCCGTAGACGTTGGTGCTGGCCACCACCTGGATCACGCCGTCATCCGCACCTGCATGGGCCGTGGGTGCGGCGGAGCATCCCGCGAGGACGAGAGCGGAGACGGATGCGAGCGCAAGTGCACCGAGAGGCTTCTTCATGCACTCGACTCTACACGCTAATGATAACCATTCTCATAACGGCGGTGAGCGCAGTGACGGCTTCGACCCGTCGCTGCGCTCAACACCCCGCAGAGAATCCTCCTGCGTGATATCCATGCGGGTCGTTGAGCGAGCGAAGCGAGACGAAACGGGTTGAGCGAGCGAAGCGAGCCGAAGCCTCAGGCCGGCGCGATCCAGGCCGTGGCCTCACCAGGCAGCAACTGCCCGTCAAGAGCGAGGCTCGAGAGCACGACGTTCGCAGCATCCGCCGCCAGGTCGAACGGTTCCTCCCCGAAGTTCGTCACGATCTCCCAGCCGTTCGGCCTCGCGAAGCGCAGTACGTCGGCGCGCCCGGTGTCGGTCCAGACCAGCGCTTCCTCCGCCTGCAGCAGATGGCGCAGGCGCAGCGCGTCACGGTAGAGCGAGAGCGTCGAAGACGGATCGGCCGCCTCGACATCGACGGCGTGCTCGGCGAACCAGGCCGGCTGCGGCAGGTGCGCACCGTCGGCGCCGAATCCGAACGAGGATCCGGATGCCGTCCATGGCAGGGGTACACGGCATCCGTCTCGCCCGAGACCGTCGAATGAGGCGCCGCGGAAGAACGACGGGTCCTGCCGCTGCTCGGCCGAGATCGCCGCGACCTCGTGCAGTCCGAGCTCCTCGCCCTGGTAGAGGTACGTGCTGCCGGGAAGCCCGAGCAGCAGCAGCGTCGCTGCATTGGCCCGCCGCGCACCACGTGCGCGATCGAGCTCGTCCTCCGGACCACCTGCCGCGACCCACTCGACACCCTGCTTGACCGGACGCCCGGCGAGCGGCGCGAGCCCGTACCGGGTGGCGTGCCGCGTGACGTCGTGGTTGGAGAGCACCCACGTCGTCGACGATCCGGTCGCCCGCGCCTGCTCGAGGTTGTCGGCGATGATGCGCAGGAACTGGTCGGCATCGAAGTCCGCGACGAGGAGGTCGAAGTTGAACGCCTGTCCGAGCCCCTCGGCTGAGGCGTACTTCGCGCGGCGCTCCGGAGTCTCGACCCAGGCCTCGGCGACCGCGGTGCGCGGCGGGTCGTACTCGTTGAAGACCTTCCGCCACTCGGCGTAGATCTCGTGCACCTCGTCGCGGTCGGCCAGCGGATGGCGGCCGGAGGACCGGTCGAGCAGCTCCAACTCGGCGCGGGACGGCAGCGGCTCGGTGAGATCCTTCGTGAGCATGTGTGCGACGTCGATGCGGAATCCGTCGACACCGCGGTCGGACCAGAAGCGCAATGTCTTCAGGAAGTCCGCGCGCACCTCGGGGTGATCCCAGTTCAGATCCGGCTGCTCGGTGGCGAAGCTGTGCAGGTACCACTGCCCGTCCTCGACGCGCTCCCACGCGGGTCCGCCGAATGCGGCACCCCAGTCGGTGGGCGGCTCAGCGCCATCGGGGCCCTCGCCATCACGGAAGATGTACCGCTCACGCGCATCCGAACCGCGGCCTGCGGCGAGCGCCTCCTGGAACCACTCGTGCAGGTCGGACGTGTGGTTGGGGACGATGTCGACGACGACGCGGATGCCGCGTTCGTGCAGCGCCGCGACCATGGCGTCGAAGTCCTCCAGCGTGCCGAGCCGCGGATCGACGTCGCGATAGTCGGCGACGTCGTAGCCGCCGTCCGCGAGCGCCGACGGGTAGAACGGACTCAGCCACACCGCGTCGATGCCGAGCTGCGCGAGATAGTCGACGCGGGAGACGATGCCCGGGATGTCGCCGAGTCCGTCGCCGTTCGCATCCGCGAAGCTGCGCGGGTAGATCTGGTAGACGGCGGCCTGACGCCACCACGCTGCTGTCTTCTCGTCTTCGCGGGTCTCGGTGAGAAGCGGATCGGTCATGACGGGTGGTGCTCCTTCTTTCTTGCGGTGGTCTTGCAGTGGTCTTGCGGTGGTCTTGCGGTGATGGTGCGGTGCGGGCCCTTCGACAGGCTCAGGGACCGGTGGTCATGATGTCAGCCCTTGACAGCGCCCTGCGTGACGCCCTCCATGACGAAGCGCTGCGTGAACAGGTACGCCAGGATCGCCGGGGCCATCGCCATCAGATACGAGGCGAACGAGACGTTGTAGTTGTTGCTGAACTGCGTCTGGAACAGGTTCTGGCGCACCGGGAGCGTCTGCAGCGCCGGGTCGGAGATGATCAATGACGGCATCATGAAGTCGTTCCAGGCGTAGAGGAACGCGAAGATGCCGACTGTCGCGCTCATCGGTGCGAGGAGCGGGAAGATCAGCTGCCAGAACGTCTGCCACGTCGTCGCTCCGTCGATGCGCGCGCTCTCCTCCAGCTCGATCGGGATCGACCGCAGGAAGGCGGTGAACAGCAGCACGCTGAAGCTGAGCTGGAACATCGTCGCGAGGATGATCACGCCCAGCGGGTTGTCGAGTCCGACGCGTCCGGTGAGCTGGATCTGCGGCAGCGCCACCACCGGGAACGGGATGAACATCGCCGCGAGCAGGTAGAAGAACGAGTAGCGGAACAGTCGCCGGTCCCAGTTGCGCACGATCGCGTACGAGGCGAAGGCGGCGAGCACGATCGTCGCGATCACGGTTCCCGCAGTCACCAGCAGCGAGATGGCCGCTCCGACTGGGAACTTCGTGAGATTCCATGCTTCGACGAACCCGTCGATGCTGAACGGCGCGGGAAGCGAGAAGGCGTTGCCGTCGACCGCCTGCCCCGTGGTCTTGAACGCCATCGAGATGGTCACGTACAGCGGCAGCAGCACGGTGACAGCGCACAGGATCAGGATGATCGTGCCCGACCAGTTGACGCGCTCCATACGCACGCGCGGCTTCTTGCCCGAAGTGGGGATGGTGGTGAGCGTCTGCGTCGACATCAGAGCGCATTCCTTCCGCGGGTCAGCGAGAGCTGAAGCAGGGATATGAGTACGGCGACGATGAAGAAGATCGTCGCGTTGGCCATCTGATAGGCGTAGTCGCCGCTGTTGAAGCCCGCGATGATCGTCATCGCGACGCTGCGGGTCGCGGTCCCTGGGCCGCCGTTGGTGAGGCCGACGATGATGTCGTAGGCGTTCAGGAAGCCCTTGAACCCGAGGATCACATTGATCACGACGTATCCCGCGACGAGCGGGATCGTGATGCGTGTCAGCTGCTGGGTCTTGCTCGCTCCGTCGATGCTCGCCGCCTCGTACACCTCGTTCGGCACCGAGAGCAGGCCGGCGATGTAGATCAGCAGCGCACCGGGAACGGCCTGCCATGCGGTCACCACCACGATCGCCACCCAGGCGAGGTCGGGGTTGGCCAGCAGACTCGTCTCGAGCCAACCGATGCCGGTGGCCGCACCAGCGGCAGGAATCGAGTTCGAGAACAGGAAGTTGAACACGTAGGCGATGATGATGCCCGAGATCACCATCGGGATCACGAAGATCGTGCGCAGCCCGGTCTTGAAGCGGATGCGGGAGGTCAGTCCCACAGCCAGGAGGAATGCGATCACGTTGACCACGATCACGGTGGCGATCGAGAAGCCGAACGTGAACAGGTAGCTCTGCAGGATCGCCGGGTCGCCGAACATCGCGATGTAGTTGGTCAATCCGTTGAAGCTCCACTCGCCGATGCCGATCGAGTCCGTGAAGCTGAAGAAGATCCCCATGACGGCCGGAAGAGTGATCGCGAGAGTGAACAGCACGATGGTCGGTAGCAGGAACAGGTAGTAGATCGGCTCAACTCTTCGGGTGTGCCGACGGAGCCTGCGCCCCTGCCCGGTGACGATGGCGGTCGTGTCCGTCGTCGGGCTGTTCGGCCGCGTGATGTTCGCGGATGCGGTGGTGCTCACGGTGCGGACTCCTCTGTCTCGCCGGCGGCCGCATCGCCTGTGGTCGGGATCGGCGCGCGGAAGGCGATGCGAGCCCAATCCGCGTCCATGGTGCGCAGCGTCGAAGTGGTCGAGGCGCCGAGCACCATCGCCTGCGCGTAGTTCATCACCGGGATCGTCTTGGGCACGAGCACCGATGGCCCCTGATAGATCTGCCCGTTCTCGTAGTAGTCGATCATCCCCTCGATGCGCGGATCATCCGGGGCCGGAGCATCCTTGGTCGGGGTGAAGCCGAGCTGCGACGCGTTGTAGGTCTCGATGTTCTCGGGCAGGTACAGATACTCGAGGAAATCGCGCGCCGCCTCCTGGTGCCGCGATCCCTCGGGGATCATCGCGCCGAGGTCCATGTTCACCCGGACGCCGAGGTCGGCCGGGTCATCGGTCATGGGCAGGGGGAAGGTGCCGAGCTCGAGGTCGGGCGCGGTCTTCGCGATCTCGCTGAACGCCCACGGCCCCTGCAGGTACATCGCCGCCTCGCCTTTACTGAAGGCGAGGTTGCCGTCGCCGTAGCCTCGGCTCGCGGCATCCGCATTCGTGTATTCGTCTGCGAGCTGCATCATCTGCGCCATGGGCTCGGCGAACTCCTTCTCGAACGAGACCTCGGAGTCCGGGCCGACCGCGGCGCCTTCGACCGCCATGGTGTCGAAGAAGTCGATCGTGTCGATAGAGCCGCCGATCGTGTAGTCGTACCAGCCCTGCCCCACGGTCCAGTCGTCCTTGAACGTGGCGTAGAACGGGTCGATACCCGCCCCTTTCAGCTGCTCGCAGAGCGCGATCAGCTCGTCCCACGTCTGCGGGACCTCGAGCCCCTGCTCCTCGAAGATCTCCTTGTTGTAGATCACGGAGGCCGCCATCACCGAGTAGGGCAGTGCGCTCGTGCGGCCTTCGCACGATCCGTACTGCTCCATGAGCGGCTGCAGGTCGTCCCGGATGCCGGCCGCCGCATCCGTGTCGGAGAGATCGGTGAGGGCGCAGCGCTGCACGAAGCGCGCGATCTCGTAGTTGTAGTTGCCGAGGATGAGGTCGGGCGGGTTGCCGCGCACGAAGCTGGCCGAGATGACGTCCGGCCCCGACGTGTCGATCTCCACCCGCACGTCGTCCTGAGACGAGTTGTACTCGGCGACGAGCTCGGTCATGAACGGGATCGCCTCGCGTTTGTTGAACGTGAAGCGGATCGTCTCCGCACCTGAGCCGGCCGCACAGCTCGTGAGGGCGGCCCCGACCATCGCGAGGCCGAGGGCCCCGGCGGTCATCCGCAACGCCCGTGTTCGTTTCTCAGACACCATCGTCCTCCCGATCCTGTAGATCCGTCCACTAAATCTAGCGAGCGAATCTATTCTGCTGAGAGGTACTCTCTCATTGGAACGTCAGGAAGGTCAAGGGGTGTGACAGAAGTCTCGAGAGGTCTCGGAACCGGACGCGCGAGCGTCGGCGCCGTGCTCGACTTCGCCTGGGATGCCGGCGACTTCACCGCCAGCGACGTCATGGCCAGCACCGCGCTCACCCGTTCCACCGCGATCGATGCGATCGACACCCTGGTCGGCGCCGACATGCTGCACGAACTCCCCAATGCCCGCGCCGCCGGGAGCTACCGCTCCGGGCGCCCCGCACGGCGTTTCGCCCTCTCCCCCGACCTCGGCGTCGTCGTCGGCATCGACGCCGGCGACACGCACCTCGCCGTGACCGTCGCGGATCCGATCGACCGGACGCTCGCGCATCACCGGGTGGAGATCTCCTCGGGCCAGTCGGCCGACGAGCGCAGGGCGACGATCCTCGAGCAGCTGCGTGCGGCACTCGACGAGGCCGGCATCCTCCGCGACCGTGTGCTCGCGCTCTGCGCCGGCGTCGCCGCCCCCGTGAACCGCGACGGCGTCTCGCCACCGCATCCCGACGGTTTCTGGGAGCGGACGAACCCCGGCCTCGCCGACGCACTGCGCGACTGGGCTCCCGTCGTGGAGATCAAGAACGACGCGCAGCTCGCTGCGATCGCCGAAGGCGCGGTCGGAGCGGCGATCGGATGCCGCGACTACGTCGCCCTGCTCGCCAGCGAGCGCTTCGGCGGTGGAGTCGTCGTCGACGGGCACGTGCTGCACGGTGCGCACGGCGGCGTCGGCGAGAGCATCGTGTTCGACCACATCGTGGGTGTCGGCTCGGCCTTCGGGCTCAGATACGCCGTTCAGGATCAGGTTCGCGCCGCGGTCGAGAACGGCGAGATCACGGTCGACAGCGCCCTCGGACACCTTGCCGGTAGGCGGCACATCGACCCACGCCTCGTGCTGACGCTCGCCGCCTCGGGAGACGCCGACGCCGTGCGTATCACCGACCGCGTCGGTGCGACCCTGGCGCGCGTCGTCGGAGTGCTCGGCAGCATGTACGACCCTTCGCGCGTGATCGTGTGCGGGGCGGTCGCCGAGAGCATCGAGCCCGTGCTCGCCGCAGCCCGGCGCATCCTCCCCGATGAGCTTCATCTGCCGGCGCCGGAGATCCTCGCATCAACGCTGGGCGCCGAGGTCGTCTCCGTCGGGGCCATCGCGACCGCACGTCGTGCGGCGCGCGAGCGGGCGGTGCCCCGACTGGCGGAGCAGCGGCTCAGCGAGCTCGCCTAGCGGCGATTTCTCGTCACTCCGAGGCATCTCGCAAGTCGAAGCGGTAGGCGATCCCATCGCTCTCGCGTTGCTGCCCCGCCACAAACCATTCCTGCCCCTCGGGAGCAGGATGCTCCTCCGCATAGGCGGCGAGTATCTGCTCTTCCACAGAGGACTGGGCCTGTCGCCCAACCCACGCGTTGAGGTCATCAGCAAAGTTTGACATCAGTAGACGCCCCTCCCTTGGTCGTTCAACGAGGTCTCACATCAGTCCACCAGCAGCGCGGGCTCTTCCAGGATGGAGGCGACGTCGGCGATGAAGCGGCTCATGCCGTCGCCGTCGATGACGCGGTGATCGAAGGACCCTGCGACCGTGGTCACGAACCGCGGACGCACCTCCCCGTCGACGACCCACGGCTTCTGGCTGATCGTGCCCATCGCCACGATACCGGCCTCGCCGGGGTTGATGATCGGGGTGCCGGCATCCATCCCGAACACTCCGATGTTGGTGATCGTGATCGTGCCGCCCTGCTGATCGGCAGGTGGCGTCTTGCCCTCGCGTGCGGTCAGGGTGAGGCGGTTGAGCGCCCGCGCGAGCTCTCGCATGTTGAGGTCCTGCGCGTCCTTGATGTTGGGCACGAGCAGCCCGCGCGGGGTCGCCGCGGCGATGCCGAGGTTGACGTAGTGGCGCACCGATATCTCGGCGCCGCCTTCGGTCTCGACCCAGGCCGCGTTGACCATCGGGTTGCGGCGTACGGCCCAGATCACGGCGCGCGCCACGATCAGCAGCGGCGACACCTTGATGTCGGCGTAGTCCGCTGAGGTCTTCAGGCGCTTGACGAGCTCCATCGTGCGCGTCGCGTCGACTTCCTTCCAGACCGTGACGTGCGGCGCGGTGTACGCGCTCTGCACCATGGCGGAGGCGCTGACCTTGCGCACGCCCTTGACGGGGATCGACTCGGTGCGCGCATCCGAATCGTGAGCAGCCGATGCGGCGACCCCGCGAGCGAGCCCGACCGGTGCGCTCTTCGGCGCCACGGTCTCCTCGCGCACTGCGCCCCACTCCGGAGTCTCGATGTTGCGGAACACGCTCGCCTGCGAGGCCTGCTTCACCACGTCGTCGCGGGTGACCTCGCCGTCAGCGCCTGTCGGGCTGACCGAGGACAGGTCGACATTGAGGTCGCGGGCGAGCTTGCGGATCGGGGGCTTCGCGATGACTCCCACCGACGAACGCACCGGCCGCACGGCGGCACGGGTACGACGAGAGGTCGCGCCGGCGCCGGTGCCGTAACCGACGAGTACCGAGCCGCCGGCCTCCTCCGCAGGAGCAGCGGGCTGCGGGGCTGCCGCGGGCGCAGCATCCGATACGAAGCTGATGATGGGGGTGCCGACCTCGACGGTCGTGCCCTCGCCGACCAGCAGATTGCCGACGACGCCCGCGTACGGCGACGGCAGCTCGACGAGCGACTTGGCCGTCTCGATCTCGCAGATCACGTCGTTGATCGCGACATCGTCACCGGGGGCGACCTTCCACGTGACGATCTCGGCCTCGGTCAGCCCCTCGCCGACATCGGGGAGGTTGAAGTTCTGCGTGCTCATTGCGGTGTGCCTTTCGCTCGGGCAAGCCATTTCGACTCGCTGCGCTCACTCAATGCGTTTCGTCTCACTTCGTTCGCTCAACGACCCGCGGGATTCGGCTCACTCAAGTTCAGTAGGCCAGTGACCGGTCGACGGCCTCGAGGATGCGGTCGGCATCCGGGAGGAAGGTGCCCTCGAGCTTCGCGGGCGGGAAGGGGGCGTCGTAGCCCGACACCCGCAGCACCGGAGCCTCGAGAGCGTAGAACGCGCGCTCCATCACCGTCGCGGCGATCTCGCTGCCGACACTCGTGAAGCCCGCAGCCTCCTGCGCGTAGACCACGCGACCGGTCTTGCGGGCCGAGTCGAGGATGGGTCCATAGTCGACCGGCGACAGCGAACGCACATCGACGACCTCGCAGCTCGTGCCCTCGCTCTCGGCGAGCGCGGCGGCCTGCAGGAGCGTCGTGACCATGGCCCCGTGACCGACCAGAGTGACATCCGTGCCGGTGCGCACCACGCGCGACGAGTGCAGCGGGGCCGCGGACTGCTCCAGTTCGACCTCGCCCTTCTGCCAGTACTTGCTCTTCGGCTCCAGGAAGATGACCGGATCGTTCGAGGCGATGGCCTCCTGGATCATCCAGTACGCGTCATTCGGCGTCGACGGCGACACGACCCGCAGACCAGGGGTGTGCGCGAAGTAGGCCTCGGGGCTCTCCTGGTGATGCTCGATCGCACCGATGTGCCCGCCGTAGGGGATGCGGATCACGATCGGCATCGAGAGCGCACCCTCGTGCCGGTTGGTGATCTTCGCCAACTGCGAGGTGATCTGGTCGAATGCCGGGAACACGAAGCCGTCGAACTGGATCTCGCAGACCGGGCGGAAACCCGCCATCGCGAGACCGATCGCCGTTCCCACGATGCCGGACTCCGCGAGCGGCGTGTCCAGCACGCGCTTCTCGCCGAAGTCGCGCTGCAGGTTCTCGGTGATGCGGAACACCCCGCCGAGCTTCCCGATGTCCTCGCCCATCAGCAGCACGCTCGGGTCGTTCTCCATGGCCTTGCGCATGCCGGCGTTGAGGGCCTTGCTCAGCGGCATCGTCTCGAGCGTCATGCGTGGGCTCCCGGCTGCTCGAAGGATGCTTCGTACTGCTCGCGCCAGGCGCGCTGCTCATCCATCAGCGGATGCGGTTCGCTGTAGACGTGATCGAAGATCTTGTTCGCCGGCGGCGACTCGATCGCGAGTGTGCGGACGCGGAGATCATCCGCAGCATCCGCAGCCTCGGCATCCACGTCGTCGAAGAGCGATCCGGCGGCGCCGCGCCCCTCGAGGAAGGTGCGCATGCGCGGGATCGGATCCCGCAGCTCCCACGAGCGCTCCTCGTCGCTGGTGCGGTACTTCGTCGGGTCGTCGCTGGTCGTGTGCGCGCCGAGGCGGTAGGTCTCCGCCTCGATCGCGCGGGGACCCTTGCCCGCGCGCGCCTCGTCGAGCGCGACGCGCGAGACGGCGTAGCTTGCGAGCACGTCGTTGCCGTCGACGCGGATGCTGTCGATGCCGTAACCGGCGCTGCGCTGCGCGAACGGCACCCGGGTCTGCGTCGCGACCGGAACGGAGATCGCCCACTGGTTGTTCTGCAGGAAGAAGACCGTCGGGGTCTGATAGCTGGCGGCGAAGACCATCGCCTCGTGCACGTCGCCCTGACTGGATGCGCCGTCGCCGTAGTAGACGATCACGGCTTCATCGCGCTCCGGATCGCCGGTGCCGGAGCGGTCCCCGAAGTTCAGGCCCATGGCGTAGCCGGTGGCGTGCAGCACCTGAGAGCCGAGCACGAGGGTGTACAGCCGCGTGTTGCCGTTGGCGGGATCCGTCGGATCCCAGCCGCCGTGCGAGATTCCGCGCATCAGCTTGATGATGCCGATCGGATCGACGCCGCGGATGCGTGCGACGGCGTGCTCGCGGTACGAGGGGAACAGCGTGTCCTGCGTGCGCGCTGCGCGGGCGGATCCCACCTGCGCCGCCTCCTGTCCGCGACTCGGCGGCCAGAGCGCCAACTGTCCCTGGCGCTGCAGGTTCGTGGCTTGATTGTCGATGGCGCGGATGACGACCATGTCGCGATAGAACTGCTCGAGCTCTGCATCACTGATTGCTTCGATCAGCGGCAGATACTGCTCGGCGGCAGGACTGGGCGCGAAGCGGCCATCCGCCTCGAGGACGCGGACAAGATCGGTCTCTGACGAGGTCACCGTCTTACGCTATCCGAGCCGGCATGCCCCGTCACGCATACCTAGGGCGCCCTCGTATCTGCCCGGAGCCCGGAGAAGCCGCTGGTCAGCGGACGGTGGACGCGACGTGGAGCACCCGGTCGATGGAGGGCTCCTCGCCGACGGAGATGCGGATGCCGTCACCCGAGAACGGCCTGACGACGATGTCGGCGGCCACGAACGCAGCGGCGATCTCGTCGGTGCGCTCCCCCGTGGGCAGCCACACGAAGTTGGCCTGGCTCTCCGGCACCGCCCAGCCCTGCGCGCGCAGCGCGCTCACCAACGCCACGCGGCGCTCGACGATCACCGCGACCCGGTCGAGGAGTTCGGCCTCGGCGTCGAGGCTGGCGATCGCGGCGGTCTCAGCAGCGGCCGTGACGGACAGCGGGATGCCGGTGGCCCTGGCCGCATCGAGAACCTTGGCGTGGCCGATCGCATACCCGACCCGGAGGCCGGCGAGGCCGTACGCCTTGGAGAACGTGCGCAGCACCACGACGTTCGGGTGCCGCTCGAACACGCGGGCGCCGAGGCCGTCGACCGCGTCCTCCGCCGTGACGAACTCGGCGTACGCCTCATCCAGAATGACCAGTACGTCGGCGGGCACCCTTGCGATGAACGCCGCGAACTCTGCGCTCGTGATGATCGGGCCGGTGGGGTTGTTCGGCGTGCACAGCAGAACGGCGCGGGTGCGATCGGTGACGGCATCCGCCATCGCGTCGAGATCGTGGCGACCCTCGGCGGTCAGCGGAACCTGTACGCCGGTCGCGCCCGCGACGAGAGGCAGCCCGGGATAGGCCTCGAAGGAGCGCCAGGCGTACACGACGTCATCGCCGACGGATGCCGCGGCCTGCACCAGCTGATACAGGATGGCGACGCTTCCGCTGGCGACATGCACCTGGTCGAGCTCGACGCCGTAGCGCGCCGCGAGGCGCTCGCGCAGACGGGTGGCAGTGGCGTCCGGATAGCGGTTGATCGGCGTGGTGTGCGCGAGCGCCTCGAGCACCGACGGCAGGGGCTCGAACGGGTTCTCGTTGCTGGAGAGCTTGAAGGCATCGGGGCCCGCCTGCTTGCCCTGCCGGTACGGCGCGAGGGCGGCGATCTCTGGGCGGATGCGGGGAAGGATCGGCTCGGTCACGAGGTCAGTCTAAGGACTCAGCGATCATGCGGGTGATGAGAGCGATCATCAGATCCTTCTCCTTGGGGTCGCTCATGGCAACCAGCAGAGTGATGGCTGCGAGCGCATTGTTATTGATGGTCGGTCCGTTCTCACCCGCGAGAAGCCCGTTGCGGCTGAGGAACGTCACGAAGAGGGCAGCACCGCTGCGCTTGTTGCCGTCGGAAAGCGGATGATCCTTGACCACGAGGTAGAGCAAGTTGGCCGCTTTCTCTTCAGCGCCCGGATATAGCTCCTGCCCCGCGAACCCTTGATAGATCGCGCCGATCACTCCGGCAAGCGCGTCTCCACGCTCGTTTCCAAACAGGACATCCGACTCGAAATCACTGCGCACCTGTGCGATGACCGATCGGGCTTCGTTCAGCGTCAGGACCCATTCTGGGGCGCGACCTCGCACGTCGCCGAGATCGCCCTCGTCATAGTCGCGAAGCAGTTGCAGTCCCGGCAGATAGCCTGCGACGACGTCGGCCACGCCAGCCACCAGCTGGTCGGTCGACCGGCTCAGGATCTTCACGACTGATCCCAGCTCATCGAGCCGACGCTCGTTGAGAGCTGCGCCCTCCATGACGTATCGGCGCAACACGTCGGTCGCCCAGCGCCGGAAGTACACACCTTCGGGCGACTTCACTCGATACCCGACCGACAGGATCATGTCGAGGTTGTAGTGCTCGACCTGTCGCTCGACAATTCGATCGCCCTCGGTGGCAACTGTCGCAAATTTTGCGACAGTTGGAATCCCCTCCAACTCCTCGCGCCGTGCATTACTCACGTGCTTGCCGATGGTCTTGACGTCGCGGCCGAACAACGACGCAAGCTGCTGTCGCGTCAGCCAGACCGTTTCACCGTCGGCACGAACCTCAAGGCGCGTCGCGCCATCCGGCGCTGTGTAGATCTCCACCTTTGGCATGCGGTTGGCGTTCATGACATCACGCTAACTGCTGCCACCGACAGCGCCGAGGAGTTCCGCTCGCACATCCGGTGACAACCAACACCCGACATGCGAGACTGAATCCACAATGCGCTTCATCATCAGAGTCGTCATCAACGCGTTCGCCCTGTGGGTCGTCACGCTGATCCCTGCGCTGCAGGTCGCGATCATCGCGTTCCCCCCTGGCGAAACGCTGCAGCTGGTGCTCACGCTGCTCGCCGTCGGCGCGATCTTCGCGCTGGTCAACACGATCATCGGCACGGTCGTGAAGATCCTGGCGTTCCCGCTCTACATCCTCACGCTCGGACTCATCGGCCTCATCATCAACGGCTTCCTGCTGTGGCTGACCGCGTGGATCACTTCCGGTTTCGGCTGGGGCCTGACCGTCGGCAGCTTCTGGTGGGGCGTGCTCGCCGCGATCATCATCTCGATCATCAACGCCGTGTTCGGCGGCATCCTCCGCCCGCAGAGGAAGCAGCGCCGCGACTGATCGCTGCGCGTCATTCCCGCCGCGCGACGTACTCGGTCGATTCGATCGCCACCGCCTCGTTGAGCTCGCGTGCCTTGTCGAGCCACGCGTCGAGCCGTACGTCTCCGGACTCGTCGACCATCTCGGCCGTCTCGATATAGCTCTTCATCAGATGCGCGGGGAGGAGCACGTCGAAGGGATCGCCGTCCCTGGTCACGACCAGGCTGTCCGGTGAACCTGTACCACCGGGCGACCCTCCACCGGCGAGGCTGCTGACCGCATCGTCGGTGTGCCTGAACTCGATCAGCAGTTGGTCCTCTCGGGCCGTCGGATGCACCGGGCTGCCGGCGGTCACCTGCACCGTCACGTCGAACTCGCTCTGCGATGACAAGTAGGCGGCGTTCATGGCCGACTGCGAGTGCGCATACACGTGCACCTCGTCACCGGGTTGCGCTCCTGCCGCCTCCAATGCCTCGACGGTCGCAGCGTACGATGCCGATTCCCGGCCGGTGTACAGGTCCAGGTTCGACTTCAGATCGAACGGCTCCTTCGGATCCAGGCTCGACTGCGTCCCCTTCGCGTAGAGCACGAAACGATTCGTGCCGTCGGCCATCGTGTACTTCTCGACCTTGAGTTGCGCACCGGTGGCATCCGGGAATCGTCGGAACGCCTCAGCCAGGCTCGTCGGAGGGGCGATCGCCGCGCCCGTCCTCACAGGCGTCACCGAGACGGGCCCGCCGCTTCCGGACAGTGTCGCGTTCGGTGCAAGCCGGCCGGTACCGGTCGCTGCGATCGACGCAGCCAGGAGGAAGACCCCACCCAGATTCAGGCCGGATCCTCCCGACAAGGCGGATGGGCCGAGGTAGAGCTGCTCGCCCAGCCCCGCGAACCGCTTCTCCTTCCAGCCGGCGAGCAGCCACTTCTCCATCTCGGCCACCCGAGGATCGGACGCCTCGAGCTGCGCGATGCGCGCATCAAGCGCGAACGCCTGCGCCGTGTCCTGAATCGCGAGCGCGGCCAGCTGCGCCCTGAGCTCGACGAGTTCGTAGACGTCGGCCATCAACAGGGTGTTGGACGAAGCGGTTCCGCACTCGTCGTGCAGCACGTCCACCCGCGCCGCGCTCGCCCAGAGCGACACGGTGTCGACCTGACCGCTGAGATTCGGTGTGCCGACGATGAAGCCGTAGGCGCTGCGGATCGCGGCAGCGGCATCCGCGAGGCTCGGCGCGATTCTGCCCATGGCCTCGGCCACCGCTCGTAGCGCCTCTGGGTCGACGGCGATCGCACCGCCGTGGGTGATGTCGATGCCGTCGCTCATGACCGGCCCGCCGCCTCGAGCTCCCACAGCCGGCTGTTCAGCACGCCCAGCTCGGCCGTGGCGCGGTCTCTCAGGTCGATGATGAGGGCATGCAGGGCACGCACGCCGTCGGCCTGCCAATCACTCGCTTCCACGAGGGGAAGCAGCCCGGCTCCGGCATCGTCGAGGGCGGCGATCGCCTCATTGACGGCGCGTTGCGCCGAGAACCACCTCCAGAGGTCGTCGGAGGCCGGGGACGAGGCCGCGATGATGTTCAGCATGCGCCAAGAATGCCGCGAGCCGCCCTACGGCGAAGCGGGCTGAGGCGCGAAGCGTGCAGAGCCGACCGACTGACGCGATGGTGCAGAAAGAGAGCGTGCGACTGTGCAGGAAGGATGCCGAGAGGCAGAATGGAACGCGTGACATCGCCCGAGCCCTTCCGCGTCATCTTCGTGTGCACGGGCAACATCTGCCGTTCTCCCATGGCGGAGGTGGTGTTCCGCGACCTCGCCGAACGACAGGGGCTCGGAGCTCGCATCACCTCGAGCAGCGCCAGCACCGGGGAATGGCATGTGGGCGAGCGTGCAGACGCCCGGACCATCGACGCGCTCGAACGCCGCGGATACGACGGATCCCTGCACCGCGCGAAGCCCTTCACCGCGGCATCCTTCGCCGACAACGATCTCGTCGTCGCCCTGGATCGCACCCACGAGCGCATCCTGCGCGAATGGGCGCGCGATGAGGACCAGGAGGGCAAGGTCACGCTGCTGCTGTCGTTCGATCGCGAGGCGGAGAACCTCGACGTGCCCGACCCGTACTATGCGGAGGCCCAGATGTTCGACGCCGTGCTGGCTATGATTGAGACCGCGACCCGAGGCCTGTTCCGCCAACTCGAACCCGCCCTGCGCTCCAGCCGTACGACGCCCCGCACGTTGCCCCAGAACTGAATTGGGGCCCGATCAGGAGGACTCCCCTGACTTCCCCGAACTCCTTCCCCGTCCAGCCGCTGAGCCCCCTCGACGGGCGCTACCGCCCGGCTGTCGCACCGCTCGGCGACTACCTCTCCGAGGCCGGTCTGAACCGCGCTCGCGTCGAGGCCGAGGTCGAGTGGCTCATCGCCCTCACCGACCGGTCGCTGTTCGAGACGTCGCCGCTGGCGGATGCCGACAAGGAGCGCCTGCGCGGCCTCTACCGCGACTTCGGGCAGAACGAGATCGACTGGCTCGCTGAGAAGGAGGCCGTCACGCGTCACGACGTGAAGGCCGTCGAGTACCTCGTGCGCGACCGCCTTCAGTCGCTGGGTCTCGACTCGATCGCCGAGTTGACGCACTTCGCGTGCACCAGTGAGGACATCAACTCGGTCTCATACGCGCTCACTGTGAAGCGCGCCGTCGAGGATGTGTGGCTTCCGGCATTCGACGGCCTGATCGCCAAGCTGCGGGAGCTGTCGGTCGAGCATGCGGATGCTGCGATGCTGTCCCGCACGCACGGTCAGCCAGCGACGCCATCGACCATGGGCAAGGAGCTCGCGGTCTTCGCATGGCGCCTTGAGCGCGTGCGCGCCCAGATCGCGGCATCCGAGTTCCTCGCGAAGTTCTCTGGCGCGACGGGCACCTGGTCGGCCCACCTCGCCGCGGATCCGGATGCAGACTGGCCGACGATCGCCCGCGAGTACGTCGAAGGTCTCGGCCTCGGCTTCAACGTCCTCACCACCCAGATCGAGTCGCACGACTGGCAGGTCGAACTCTATGACCGCATGCGTCATGCCGGCGGCATCCTGCACAACCTCGCCACCGACATCTGGACCTACATCTCGATCGGCTATTTCACGCAGATCCCGGTCGCCGGCGCCACCGGATCGTCGACCATGCCGCACAAGATCAACCCGATCCGGTTCGAGAACGCCGAGGCGAACCTCGAGCTGTCGGCGGCGCTCCTCGGCTCACTGTCGCAGACGCTGGTCACCAGCCGCATGCAGCGCGACCTCACCGATTCGACGACGCAGCGCAACATCGGCGTCGCGTTCGGGCACTCGCTGCTCGCGCTCGACAATCTGCGTCGCGGGCTGAACGAGATCTCACTGGCCCGCGACGTGCTGCTCGCCGACCTCGACGTGAACTGGGAAGTCCTCGCTGAGGCGATCCAGACCGTCATCCGCGCCGAGGTCGTCGCGGGCCGTTCGACGATCAGCGACCCGTACGCGCTGCTGAAGGAGCTGACACGCGGTCACCGCGTCGGGGCTGCGGAGCTGGCATCCTTCGTCGAGGGTCTCGAGATCGGGGATGCTGCGCAGCGGCGTCTGCTCGCCCTCACACCCGCGACGTACATCGGCATCGCCGAGCGCCTCGCGAAGTAGTGCGTCGGGCGGGACGGCGCGGCTCAGGACTTCGAGGAGTCCGAGCCGTCCGAGCCGTCCGAGTTCGGCTTCGCGTTCGAGCCGTCCATGCCGGGCTCTTCGTCATACAGAACCGGCCGGTCGAGCGTCTTGTCCTGGTAATCGCGCGGGTCGACCGCGAGGATCAGCATCGACATGATGAGCAGCGTGACGATGAAGGCGCCACCGCCGATGACGAGGCCGAGGACGATCGGAGTGAGGCCCTGATAGGAGCCGTTCGCGATCGACACGTTGACTCGAGAGGTGAACGCACCGGTCGACACCAGTGTGACCACGGCCGCGAAGATGCCGCAGGCGAGCGCGATCCCGAGCAGGTGCAGCGGGCGCAGCAGCTCTCGACGTTCGGCCTTCTTCTCGCTCATGAGGCTCCTCCATTCTCGACCGAGGCGCTCGTGGCGTCATCGGTGTCGGCATCCTTCGTCTCGTCTTCCGTCGCGCCAGTGCGATCGGGCGAGAAACCGGCGATCCCGAGGAACACGGCGACGATGGCGGTGTAGCCGCCGAACATGCCGACGGCCAGGATGATCCCGGTGAGCGTCAGTGCATCCGTGCCTTCGACCGAGTACTGCAGCGAATAGCCTGCCGGGATGAAGAGCAGGACCACCGCGAGCACGAGCCCGAGCGCGCCGATGGTGATGGCATCCTTCGCCGTCGGATCGGTACGCCGGGCACGGAGTCCGGCGACGAGCTCGACGAGACCGCTCGCGGCGGCCCAGATGATCACCACGATGAAGAAGGCTCCGTCGGTGCGCCAGGTGGGGATACCACTGACGACCGCCGTGAGCAGATCGATGACGCCGAGCAGGATGAGGGGCCAACGCGAGCCGGAGGGGACGGCGAGCCACGCGCCGAGCACGAAGATGAAGCCGCTCGCGGCGACGAATCCTCCGAACACGGCGAATCCGACGGCAGCCGAGTGATCGGGCGAGAACGTGATCATGAGCGCCGACGCCGCCGCGAAGAGCGCGCGCAGCAATTGGATGTTGCGCACGGTGAATGTGCGAGCTGGGGCAGACATGACGGTTCCTCGGTCTTCCGGGGTGGTATGTCCAGTCTACGCGTGAGGGAGGAGCCGGCGTGCCCGACCGCCCGCGGTGCTGCTGTCGGGTTCGGCGGCGTCCCCAGAACGCTCACCGAACCCGACAGTTCACGCAGGGGGCCCTGCGTCGGGTCCGACCTTCAGCGCAGAAGCGGACTCCGCCTGCGAAGACCTGACCCGTGACCCTGCACATGACGCCCCGGGCCCGGAGTGTCTGCGACTGGTCCTAAGCTCAAGGTACCGAGTGCTTCTTCACATACCTGGGGGAGGTCTGTGATGTACGAAGAAGATTCAACAGGCACGATTGATTTCGCGACGGCTCTGCGAGACGCGATCACCGCGCGAGGCATCACTCTCGCACGGTTGCGGGAGCGGTTGACCGCCAGCGGCAATCCTGTCTCCGCAGCCACCTTGAGCTATTGGCGCTCCGGAGCCAGGCGTCCGGAAGGCCCGCAGTCGCTCGCGGCCGTCGATGAGATCGAGTCGCTGCTGCACATGGATGCCGGATCGCTGCGCCGGCTCGTCGGTCCGAGCCAGCGCGTCGGCCCCATCGGCACGCCGCAGTATCCGCTTGCGGCCGCGCTGCTCGAGAGTGCGACCGCCGAGACGTTCATCGCACTGGGCGCTCCGGTCATGGACCCGGGACGCGATGTCTCCACCACGGCCGTGACAGAGGTGGGCGCCGACGGATTCGTGATCTCGCGCACCACCCGCACGCTGCTGCAGAGCACCGCCGGCACGATCACCAACGTGCCCTACCTCGACCTCACGCCCGGAGTTCGCACACCTGCTCCGATCTTCAGCGTCGTCGCGGGCGGTCGCATCTCACGAGTCCACTCGCACCCCAGCGGCGAGGTGCATGGGGCGATGTTCGAACTCGAACGGCCGTTGGGCCCGGCGCAGACGACGATGCTGGAATGGAAGCTGGAGTTTCCGCCCGAGTATCCGCCGAACGCCGAGACGGGCCACGGCGTCGCACGTCGCGCCCGTGAACTGGTTCTGTGGACCAGGTTTCACCCCGACGCGCTGCCCGACTGGATCGAAGAGGTCGAGGAGACGCCGACGCAGGCGATCGTGACCCCGCTCTTCCTCGACGGCGCCACGACCATCCATCAGGTCCGTCAGGCCTGGGGACCGGGGATGCTCGTGCTGCGCTGGGGTTTCGGCGCGCGCGAGTGATCGCGATCCGGCCGGCGGCATCCGGATAATACGGATTTGCGCTCACGCGCTGTGACGGCGCTGACTCATGTCGTCCAACTAATAATGCGCATTATCTGATTGACCGGTGCGCGCTCCACAGTCAGACTTCTGTCTCGTCACCTGCCAGTCGTGAGTCCCATGCGTTCGACAGGAATCCAGCAGATCGAGGAGGATCGATGCCGCGTCACCGCTTCACCCAGGCCGACGTCGCCGCGATGGCCGGTGTCAGCCAGTCGACCGTGAGCTTCGTCCTGAACGGGAACGCCCCTGTCGGCGTCCGAATCTCCGAGGAGACCCGCAAGCGCGTACTCGACGCCATCCGGATCACGGGCTACTCCGCGAACCCGGTCGCGCAGAGCCTCGCAGGTGGACGGAATCAGATCCTCGGCGTCTTCACCTACGAGACGACGTTCCCCCGCGGCGGCCGCGACTTCTACGGCCCCTTCCTGGTCGGCATCGAGCATGCCGCTGAGCAGGTCGGCGTCGACATTCTCCTGTTCACATCTGCCCGCGTCGTGGACGGAAAGCGTCGACTGTCACGCGACGGATGGCAACGGCTCGGAATCGCCGACGGCTGTCTGCTCCTCGGACAGCACGAAGATCAGGGGGAACTGCAGCATCTCCTCGACACGAACTACCCGTTCGTGTTCGTCGGCAAGCGCGTCAGCGAGGGACGGATGCTCCCGTACGTCGGCGCCGACTACATCGCTGCGACGGCGCGGCAGGTCGAACGCCTGATCGCAGCCGGTCACCGGCGCATCGGTTACGCCGGACCGCAGGGCGCGGACCAATCGACGCTCGACCGAGTGGAAGGCTACCGGCAGGCGATGAGAGCACATGGTCTGCCATTGCGCTTCGTCGACGTGCACGATGTGCCCGTCGGAGCGGAGGAGATCGCGGAGCGTCGGCTCACCGCGATCCTCGTCGCACCAGAGAACACACCGGACGAACTCGCACTCGCGCTGGAGGCGCGCGGCTTGCAGGTGCCCCGCGATGTGTCGATGCTGCTTCTCGGGCAGCCGATCCACCCTGGCGGCGCGGCGCTGGTCGGGGTTCACTGTTCCGCGAGAGGAGATGGGCGCCCGCGCCCTCGTGCTCCTCTCCCGGATCGTCGAACGCGAGGCCGCCACCGGACGCACTCCCGCCGCGACCGATCTCGACGACGACGACCTTCACCAGATCCTCGATTGCCCCGATATCGACGGCGATTCGCTGGCGCCTGCACGCGACGTCGACGATCGGGCGCAGGCGCTCACGACTTCCACCGACACGGCTCCGGCCGCGACCCCCGAAGGGACCTTCAGCGACCACGCGTGAACTGACCACCGACATCCTCATCGTCGGAGCAGGATTGGGAGGCGTCGCCGCCGCCCTTGCCGCCGCCGACCGCGGGTCGCACGTGATCCTGGCCGAGGAGTTCCCGTGGATCGGTGGCCAGCTGACCTCTCAGGCGGTGCCGCCGGACGAGCACCCCTGGGTCGAGGAGTTCGGCATCACCGCCCGCTACCGCGCATTGCGCGACGGCATCCGCGACGTCTACCGGCGGCGCTATCCGCTGATCGACGGAGCCCGCGATCGCGCCGACCTCAACCCCGGCGCCGGCTGGGTGTCGAAGCTGTGCCATGAGCCGCGCATCGCCGTCGGTGTGCTGGAGCAGATGCTCGCGCCACACCGCTCTGCCGGCCGGATCGCACTGCTGGAGCGCCGCCGCCCCATCGCCGCGACGACCGATGGCAACCGGGTGACCTCCGTCACGCTCACGTCCGAGATCGGGGAGGACGACGTGACGATATACGCCTCCTACGTGGTCGATGCGACCGAGACGGGTGAGCTTCTGCCGCTCACCGGCACCGAGTACGTGACTGGGTTCGAGTCCAGGGCCGAGACTGGAGAGCCCAGCGCTCCCGAGATCGCCCAGCCCGACAACGTGCAGGCTCTCAGCGTCTGCTTCGCCGTCGAGCATGTGGAGGGCGACCACACGATCGAGCGCCCCGAGCGCTACGATTTCTGGCGCGACTACACGCCGTCCGCTTGGCAAGGCCATCCGCTCCTGTCGTGGACGGCGCCCAACCCCCGCACGCTCGAGACAGACACCCGCGCCTTCAGCCCGAACCCGGGCGATGATGCCCTCGGCGTCGACGCCGACCAGTCGAAGAACGCCGGCGATCAGAATCTGTGGTTCTTCCGTCGCATCGCCGCGCGCGACCTATTCGCGCCAGGGTTCTACGAGAGCGACATCTCATTGGTCAACTGGCCGAGTATCGACTACTTCCTCGATCATGTGCTCGACGTCCCGCGCGAGACCGAACTCGAGCGCTACGAAGACGCGAGGCAGCTGAGCCTGTCGATGTTGTACTGGATGCAGACCGAGGCTCCCCGGGCGGACGGCGGCACCGGCTTCCCCGGGCTGAGGCTGCGCCCCGACGTGATGGGCTCCTCCGACGGCCTGGCCCAGGCTCCGTATCACCGCGAATCCCGCCGCATCCGCGCGCTCACGACGATCACCGAGAACGACGTCTCCTACGCGATCCGGGGCGACGAGGGCGCGACCCGCTACGAAGAGTCGGTCGGGGTCGGCATGTACCGGATCGACCTGCACCCGTCCACGGGCGGCGACACATACATCGATGTGGCATCCACGCCGTTCGAGATCCCGCTGGGCGCCCTCATTCCCCGACGCGTGACCAACCTGCTCGCAGCCAACAAGAACATCGGCACGACGCACATCACGAACGGCTGCTACCGGCTGCACCCGGTGGAGTGGAACATCGGCGAGGCCGCCGGGCATCTTGCCGCGTTCTGCGTCGCGAACAGCACCACCCCGCACACCGTGCACTCCGACACCGCGCAGCGCGAGGCGTATCAGGGCGAACTCGACGCCACGGGGGTCGAGCGGCACTGGCCAGAGGGCCGCGTCCACGCGTACTGAGATGCGACAACCCACCCGAACACCACGATTCACAGAATGAAGAGACACATGAGTCACCCGCAATCACGTAGACGTGCACACCTCGCGGTCGGCGCCGGCATCGCAGCCGCCGCCCTCACCCTCGCCGGATGCAGCGGCGGAGGAACCCCCGAGACCGAGACGCCGGACGAACCGGTCGAACTGCGCATGACGGTCTGGACGGCCGATGAGACACAGCTCGCGCTGTTCCAGGAGATCGCCGACGCGTACGTCGCCGAGAACCCCGAGCTGGTGTCGGGCGTGACGTTCGAGCCCATCCCGTTCGACGCGTACACGACGACCCTGACCACGCAGCTCGCCGGCGGTAACGCGCCCGATCTGGGCTGGATCCTCGAGAGCTATGCACCGGAGTTCGTGCAGAGCGGTGCGCTGGTCGACATCGCGCCGACGCTGCAGGAGGCCGAGGGTTACGAGTACGACGACCTGCTGGACTCGTCGCTCGCGCTCTGGCAGAAGGATGACGGGCTCTTCGCCTATCCGTTCTCGAACAGCCCGTTCGCGATGTTCGTGAACACCGACCAGCTCGCCGCAGCAGGTCAGCCGAACCCGGCTGACCTCGTCGCATCCGGAGACTGGACCTTCGACTCCGCGCGCGACATGGCGGCCGCGGCAGCGGCTGCTTCGGGGAAGCAGGGTCTCGTCGTCCGCGACTTCGACTACAAGGCCTGGGAGGTGCTCGCCTCGGTATGGAACGGATGGGATGCGGCGCCATGGAGCGAGGACGGCACGCAGTGCACGTTCACCGATCCGGAGATGGTCGACGCCATGACGTGGATCCACGACGCGGTCTTCACGGATGCTGCGATGCCTGGGCCCGGAGTCACCGCCGACTTCTTCGCCGGTGACGCGGCGATGACGATCACCCAGATCAGCCGCGCATCCGCTCTCGACGACTCATTCGCGTGGGACATCGTTCCGCTGCCTGCGGGGCCCGAGGGCCAGCAGAACGTGATCGGCCAGGCCGGTATCGGCGTCTTCGCGAATGCGAAGCATCCGACGATCGCGGCCGACTTCCTCGCGTACTTCACCGCGCCGGAGAACGCCGAGAAGCTCGCGACGTACTTCCCACCGCCGCGGGAATCGCTCCTCAACGCCGAGACGCTGGGCGCCGCCAACCCGAAGCTCAGCGAAGAGCAGCTGCAGGCGGTCGTCGTCGACGGCATCCAGGACGCGGTCACCAAGCCGACGCACGCCAACTTCGCGAAGCTGCAGGACACCGTGCGTGCTGAGCTCGACGCGCTGTGGACGGCGGATGCCGATGTCGAGGCCGTTCTCGAAGACACCTGCGGCGCCATCTCACCACTGCTGGAGGGCTGATACCGCATGACCACCACCGCCGCCAGCGGCGCGGCCGAGACCACGGAGCGGAGGGGACGCACAGAGCGTTCTCCCCGCCCCGCGGGTGTGCGCCGGCGCCGCTCGGCCGCCACCCGCGGCGACTGGATCGTCGGTTACACGATGGTCGCCCCGGCCGTGCTCGGGGCGCTCGCCTTCGTGATCGCACCGCTCGTCGCCGTGTTCTGGTTCTCGCTGCACGACTGGAACGTCCTGGCGAACACGTTCGTGTTCTCCGGAACGGAGAACTACGAGCGGATGCTGAGCGATCAGGGTCTGCATGATTCGCTGCTCGCGAGCCTGTGGTTCTCGATCGGCCTGGTCGTGCTGAACATCACGCTCGCACTGTTCCTCGCCGTGCTACTCAATCAGAAGCTGCCCGGGACCACCACGTTCCGCACCTTCTTCTTCTCACCGGTGGTCGTGTCGCTGGTGGCATGGACCATCGTCTGGAGCTTCCTGCTGCAGGCGGACGGCGGTATCAACGGATTCCTCTCGCTCGTCGGCGTCGACGGACCGAACTGGCTGCGCAACGACTTCACGGCAATGGTGTCCGTGATCATCGTGCAGGTGTTCAAGAACGTCGGCATGAATATGATCCTGTTCCTCGCCGCGCTCCAGGGCGTACCGGAGGAGATCATGGACGCGGCCCGCATCGACGGCGCAGGCGCGTGGCGCCGGTTCCGCTCGATCACGCTACCGATGATCAGCCCGACGATCCTGCTCGTCTCCATCCTGACGATCGTCGGCTCGCTCGAGGTCTTCGCCCAGATCGCCGTACTCACCGGCGGCGGACCGGGAAACTCCACGACCGTGCTCGTGTACTACCTGTACCAGCAGGCGTTCCGCTTCAACGACTTCGGCTACGCGAGCGGCATCTCCGTGCTGCTGTTCATGATCGTTCTGGTGCTCACACTCATCCAGTGGCAGACACGAAAGAGGTGGGTCTTCAATGAGACCTGACGCTCCCCCGGCCGACGTCGACCCGATCGACACGACGACCGTCGTGACCGGATCGGCCATCCCGCCGCGCCGCATGCGTGCCGGCAGTTCGCGCGCCAAGCGTCGGTGGGTCTCGATCGGGCTCGTCGTACTGCTCGCGATCATCAGCATCCCGTTCATCTTCCCGACCTGGTGGATGGCGACATCGAGCCTGAAGCCGATGAGCGAGATCCTGCGCAAGGTGCCGACGCTGTGGCCGGAGAATCCGAGCTTCGACGCGTACGGCGAGGTGTTCCGTCTGCAGCCGTTCGCACAGCAGTACTGGAACAGTCTCTACATCGCGGTGATTGTAACCGTCGGGACTCTGCTGGTCGCGGCGATGGCCGGATACGCGTTCGCGCGGATCCGCTTCCCCGGCGCGAACGCACTGTTCCTGGTGGTGCTGGTCGGACTGCTGGTTCCCAGCGAGGTGACGATCGTGCCGTTGTTCCGATTCGTGAACGGCCTGGGTCTGATCAACACGCACTGGCCGCTCATCGTGATCCCGATCTTCGGCGCACCCGCCGTGCTGTCGATCTTCATCATGCGTCAGTTCTTCCTCGGGCTCCCGACCGAGTTGGAGGAAGCCGGACGCATGGACGGCCTCGGTCGGTGGGGGATCTTCTGGCGGATCGCGTTCCCCCTGTCGCGCCCGGCTCTGGCTGCGGTCGCGATCTTCACGTTCCTGAAGTCGTGGAACCTCTACCTCGAGCCGATCGTGTACCTCTCGAGCAAGGACATGTTCACGCTGCCGCAGGCGCTCACGCAGTACGTCGATGCGTACGGCGGGCCGATGTGGAATGTACAGCTCGCCGCAACGACGTTGACCGTCGTGCCCGTGCTGCTGGTGTTCCTGTTCGCGCAGAAGCAGTTCGTCCAGGGCTTGGCGCACAGCGGGCTGAAGGGGTGAACGGTCCCATTGCGATACTCGTATATATGTTCCCCACTTTCTTATCCACAACCTGATGAATATCGTTCAAATGTCTGAGGTCGGGTGTTCAATGGAGGTATGCACAAGGTCGTGGAGCAGCTGAAAGGTCTCGAGGAGTCCCTCGACGCCGTGGTGCGCGGCGCCTTCGATGCTGAGATCATCCCCGATCTTTCGAACGCCGATCTCGCCGAGTTGCTGGTGGCCTGCGGGCGGATGCAGCGCCGGATCGAGGGCATGCAGGTCGAATCGACAGTGACAGTGGTCGAGCGATCGGCACCTATGCACGACGATCGGATCACGCTCACCTACGGATGTTCCAGTCCGACCGATCTACTGCGGATGCTGACCTTGTGTGACAATCACGCGGCACGACGCCTGGTGCGCGCTGCGCGGTGGATGCGTCGAGAGCGCAGCATCACCGAGGGCTGCTTCCTTCCGGGGAAATACCCGCAGTTGCGCGAGGCGATGGTCTCGGGCGACCTCGGCGTCGCGGGCCTGGTGGCAGCGATCGCGCCGCTGGAGCAGTCCGGACCGCGAATCCTCGAGGCAGAACTGCTGGAGGCCGACAGACAGCTCGGAGCGTTTGCCCGCGGGATCGACTCGGTGACCGATTCCGATTCTGATGCCGTCACCGCCGGCCCTCTTCCCACGCCGGAAGAGCTCGGTCTGTTGTCTCAGGCACTGGTGGCGTACCTCGATCAGGACGGCGCAGAACCCGAGGACCAGCGTGCGGCACGCAAGCGCGGTCTCTCGATCGGGAAGGTGCGCGAGGGCACAGTGCCTGTACGCGGCGAACTGCTGCCTGAGGTCGCGGGGCAGTTGCAGCTGCTGCTCGATGCGCAGCTGAACCCGCGTGTGGAGGCACCGGAGGACGCGTCGGGAGTGCACTTCGTACCATCCGGCGAGTTGCCCGACGAAGAGCTCGCGCGCACAGACGAGCGCACTCGTACGCAGAAGCAGCACGATGCATTCGCGGCGATCCTGAATGTCGCCGCACGCTCCGACCAGATGCCTACCTTGGGCGGCGCGGCGCCGACGCTGGTCGTCTCCGTCGACGCCGCCGACTATGCGACCGGCAACGGCTGGGCGCAGGTGCTGAACACTGGCGCACTCATCCCCGCGCGCGTGGCAGCACAGACCGGTTGCGCCGGCGGCATTCAGCGAGTGCTGTTCGATGACAACGGCCGTATTGTGTCGATCGGAACCTCGGCCCGCATCTTCAACGCCCTCCAGCGACGGGCGATCACGCTGCGCGACGGCGGATGCATCATCCCCGGCTGCACGATCCCCGCCACCTGGTGCGAGGTCCATCACGTCCAAGAACATGCCGACGGTGGACCGACGCATACCGATAACGGCGTGCTGCTGTGCTGGTGGCATCACCGGAACCTGCACCTGTCGGAGTGGCGGATCCGCATGCGTGACGGAGTCCCTGAGGTGCGCGGACCGCGGTGGTGGGATCCGGATCAGGTCTGGCGACGGGCGGGTAGAAGCGGATCACCCGCTGATAGCCGCCGACGCGCACATCAACGCGGTCGAAGATCTGCCACCACCTGACTTAGGCGGACTGCAGTCAGCGAGTGCTCGACCACGCGGCTACTCCCCTGTGGCTACCGGGCGACCAGGCGTGTTCGACCACTGGCTCCAGGAGCCGTGGAAGATCTTCGCGTCGATGCCCGCTTCGGCGAGCACAAGCGCGGTGTGTGCTGCGGTGATACCCGAGCCGCAATAGGCGGCGACCGGCGTGCCATCGCCGATGCCGGCATCCGCGAAATTCTTCTTGAGCGTCTTCAGGTCGAGCAGTGTTCCGTCACTCGCGACGTGCCTGCCGGTCGGCAGGTTCACGGCACCCGGGATGTGCCCGGCGATCGGATCGAGCGGCTCGGTCTCGCCGCGGAAGCGCTCCGGCGCGCGCACGTCGAGCAGCACACCGGATGCTGGGACCTCAGCCGCTTCGTCGATCGTGAGGCTGTCGCGCGAGACATCCGCGAGGGTCGCCGTGCCCGGTTCGGGGGTCACATCGCCCGTCTCTGTGTCTCCGCCGGCATCCTTCCAGGCCTGCCATCCGCCATCGAGCACCCGCACATCGACGCCGCCTTGACGCAGCAGCCACCACGCGCGTGCCGCAGGAAGGCCGCCCGCATCGTCGTACGCGACGACCACGTCACCGTCGTTCACCCCCCATCGGCGCGTAGCATCCTGCACCTGCGAGGTCGACGGCAGCGGATGCCGCCCCTCGTCAGGCCGGCCGTGCCGGGTGAGTTCGCTCTCGAGATCGACGAACACCGCTCCGGGGATGTGGCCCCTCAGGTACTCCTGCACACCCTCCGGCTGCACGCTCCCGCCAGGAACGCTCAGACGCCAACGCACGTCGATCACGCGCACGGCGCCGTCGCGCATCAGGTCGGCCAGCTCGTTCACACTCACCAGATGAGACATGGTTCCAGGCTACGGCGGCCCGAGGTCG